>ERZ1027273.30-NODE-30-length-64150-cov-17.263874_pt1 | contig 64150 bp, 52 predicted proteins | sample MGYA00519256_ERZ1027273 | MGnify/ENA primary metagenome ERZ1027273 (study PRJEB26926, sample SAMN06164431) | human gut metagenome | biome: ENVO:00009003; feature: ENVO:2100002; material: ENVO:00002003 | host: Homo sapiens | place: USA | collected 2012 ...
GCGATAAAGATGTACGATTGTTTGTATTTCTACCACGGTTAACATTGTTGTGCCGATATATTTTCCATATACAATATAGGAAATGATATCGACGGTTAGCCTCCCCGTGGTGGCCCATTTTTGAATGAGCGCCCTGGCCCACTTTTCAATGAGTATTTACACTTTCCGAATGAAGCAAGAGCCTTTCTTCGCGAGTGACGATATTATCGGAGCACTCGGTTTGTGCGGATTGGCAGGTGCATCTACGGTTGTATTCATTAGCGGATATATCCCAAAATACGGCGCAAGATTCTTCTCCATCGTCGGAGGATGCGTTATCTTGGCTGCATGGTTGTTGGCATTTTGGGGAAATGACAGCTACTTGTGGATGATAATCGCCATTCTTTTAATTGATGCAGGAATGCAATGCATCCACTTGTCCAACCAAACCAGCGTGGTCGCTCTTGACGCATCCGCCATCAACCGGATCAATACCGTTTATATGACCATTTACTTCTTGGGCGGTTCTGCCGGAACATTCGTTTCAGGTCTGTTTTGGCAACATTGTGGATGGACGGGTGTGGTAGGAGTAGGAATCGCTTTTACCGTAGCCTCCTTGCTTGTTAATTGCTTCAACTCTAAAACAGCATAAGTGTGGATGTCAAATATTCAGCCTGAATATAGTAATGCAGACCACGGTAAATGGAATGGCTACAGATTCATTGCCCGAAAACAAAGAGAATCTTTGTAGGAATAGGAAATAAACTGATAACAATATGGAGACAAAAGATGGTTTTATCATCCGTCCAATCAAGGAAACGGATAATGCTCAAATGGCTCGTCTGATACGATGTGTTATTGATGAATTTGGTGTGTCGCGTACAGGCACGGTGTATGATGACCCTGTCACGGACTGCATCAGTCAGTCGGTTGAAAATGTAAATGCAGAATATTGGGTGATTGATTACGGCGGAGAGATTCAAGGAGGCTGTGGCTTCTATCCCACCAAAGGCTTGCCCGGCAAGTGTGCTGAAATAGTCAAGTATTATTTATCGCCTGCTGTCCGAGGAAAAGGATTGGGAGGCATGATTCTTGATTTGATTGTCCGCCGTGCAAAGGGAGCGGGCTATACCAGCCTGTATATAGAAACATTCCCTTCGTTTGGTAAAGCCATTGATATGTATAAGGAACGGGGATTTCAGCTGTTGGATGGTCAACTCGGAGATTCCGGGCATACGGCAACCAGTATATTCATGCTGAAGGTTTTAACCGACTGACACATAGCTTCCCGCATGACAACCTAAACCTCTGAGGAAATGCAATGCATTCATTTGTTATGGATAAGAGTTGCTTTTACCGTGGCTTCCTTGTTTGCAATTTGCTTTAAGCCTCAAACGGCATAAGAGTGGATGCCAATCAGCTGAAAGAATATTGGGAATGATTATTCCAGTCGGAATATTTTTCGTACTTTTGCATCCGTAAGAGTTACCCGAACAAGCAAAGCGATGCAGACTACGGCAATTGGAACGGTTACCAACTCATTACCCCAAAACGAGGTAATCCTTCTAACTCTTTTGATTTCAGGTAGGTATATTTCTTATACAGATTTAGCTGAATAATTTTGTCGCGCTGGTAATCGTTAGAACAACCTCCCCCTGACCATCCGTAAGATTCATAGGGCTGATGAGCTAAGTCGGTTGCCACAAGGTCGTGCAGCTCGCTGAGCCTCTTCTGAATTTCCTGCTGTTTCTCAAGACCACATGTGGTAAAACCAAGTTCACATTGTCCGGCAAGAAACCTTGAACAGTCTTCAACGCAATTGGCGATAAGAAGCATCTGCTTCTTTGTGAGTGTGATTGTGTAGAGTTCTTCGTTATGTTCCATAAATATCTATTGTGGGATAAATTTGAAAAAATTACAGGAAAAGTGTCATATATACCGGAAGATACGTTATACTTTCCTCTTTGCGTAAATCTTTTGTATAGACAAGGTAACGCTTATTTACTCGCGATGAGAATTTATCGCAGAACAGGTCCAGTGATTTATGGGTCTTATAGCCGGACGACTTTACTTCTATAGGATCTATCTTTGTACCGTTTGATAGAAGAAAATCAACTTCGTAAAGATGGTTGCTCGTCTCTGAAGGCCACGTATAGTAGTATAGCTCGTGCCCATTTGCTTTCAGCATCTGGGCAACTATATTCTCATATACATATCCGAGGTCTGCACTTAGTTTGTCCGAGAGTAATTTTTCATAAATTATGTTCTCGGTGAACTTCTTGTCCCAGAACGCAAGGGTGATAAAAAGACCTGTGTCAGCCATAAACATCTTATATCTATTGGTGTCCTTATGCAAAGCCATACCAACATTTGGATCGTTGGCATGGTAAGCCATATTAACGACCATAGAGTCTTGCATATCGAAAATAACTTCCATCAAACGGTCGTGTCTTCCATCTCCATCGGTCGGGGCATTGACAGTATAACGTGAGGCGTTTCGTGTCAATTCCGACGGAATAGCCATAAACAGCTTGGAAGCCATACCGGAAGGGTCGATTTTCATAAAATCCTTTTCATAGAGCCGGATAATGCGTCTCTTTGCCTGATCGACTCTCCCCATGTTTTTAGTTTCAAGATATGTCTTAACCGCCTGAGGCATACCGCCCACAAGCATATATAGACGGAAATCTCTCATAAGATTCCTATTTGCCTCGTCACCCATACTCTTGCGTTTCTCAAAGAATTGGCGCAACATGGGGATTGAGACTTCGTCACCGAGTGCCCATTTGAATTCTTCATAATCAAGCGGGTTCAATATAAGCTCATCCTCCTCACTCGGTATAATGATGTCTTTTACATTCTGTTTGATTGATAGCAATGACCCGGTTTCTATATAGTCGTATCTCCCGTCTTCAACAAGATACTTAATAGCCTGACGAGCGTTTGGACATTTCTGGACTTCATCAAATATGATTACAGACGCGCGGGGCTTAAGCGTTACCTTATACATCATCTGTAGGCGCATGAAGATATAGTCAAGGTCAGAAATGTCATCAAACAAATCCCTGACCTCTTTACTGCATTTGGCGAAATCTATGGCAATGAAACTGTCATACTCATGTTTGGCAAACTCCTTCGCAAGAGTGGATTTGCCGACACGCCTTGCCCCCTTAATCAGAAGAACCGATGCTCCATTACTATCCTGCCTCCATTGAAGCATCTCTGTGTATAGTTTACGCTTAAATATCATAATGTCGGAATGTAATTCGAGTGCAAAGATAGCGACTTTGGCAATAATCCCCAAATATTTCAATCGCAAATCGTCAATTATCCCCATATTTATTTAGTTGAAAGTGTCACTTATCCCCAAATTTTATGAACCGTCTCTGTCAATCCTCCCCCTATTTTTAAAGTTTCAAGTCTAAAAATACACTCTGAGTGCCAATTATCCCCAATTTAGTTTAGCCCATTTCGGCAATAATCCCCAATTTCATCACTTATACTTGTGTAATCTACCGGAAATCACTAACTTTGCAGTTAGTAAAGATGGACGCTTTGAGAGAGCTGAAACTGTTAAAATTGGAGGTGCGAACCCCTCAAAATAAGGTTTTGTATGCTAAAAGCGCAACTACCTCACTATCAAATCTATGCTATAATTGCATCGGCAAGTAATCAGTTGATTATCAATGCTTTATATTGATAGCAATTGACTGATACTGACCGATAAAACTTAACTCTTACAAGAACGCCTGATGCTGATAACTGTCAGTGTCGGGCGTTTTTATGCACTATTTTGTACGACAGCGACTCATTTCACCCCAAGCGTCAGCAAGGTGGTGGAGGTTTGCGGACGTAGACGGACGTCAACGGACGCGCACGAACAAACTAAGGCGAAATTAACACCAACGAAATGAGTAGCAACATTAAAATTGAAAGAATCTGTGAGTGGTGCGGAAACCGTTTTATGGCTCAGACAACGGTGACCCGATTCTGCTCCAAAAGATGTTCCGAGCACTCCTACAAGGAGCGCATGAGACAAAAGAAGATGGCTCTCTCCAATCAAGAGACTATCAAATACAATCCTGACCGAAAGAGTCGGGACAAAGATTTTTTGACACCCACGGATACTGCCCAATATCTCGGTGTCGGCAGAACTTATATTTATGACTGCATCAACAGAGGTAAAATCAAGGTAACACGAATCGGTAGAAAGACGCTCATCAGCAAAACCGATATTCAGGCGATGTTTGATTTTCTCTCACCGAAGGAAAGTGAGTCTGTCGAAGCCGCCGAGAAAAAAGCAAAATCAATCTCTGACTTTTACACACGCTCTGAGATTCGGGAGAAATTCGGGGTCAAGGATTCGTGGATATATAAAGTCGTTGCTGAGAATAATGTACCGAAGACTATTCTTCGTGGCAAGGCTTATTTCAGCAAGAGCCATATCGACCGGCTGTTCTCGGCGAGAAAGGAGAATCCGGAAATCACGGAGTGGTATTCGGTGGAGGATATACAGAATAAGTATGGCATGACCCTTTCGGCGATTTATTCGCTGGTGTCAAAAATCGGCATACCAAAGCGAAAGGAGGGGCCGAAGGTATATTACTCCAAATATCACTTCGATGTAGCGAAAGGTGCCAAGTCAGCCGAGGATGTCGAGTTTATTTCGGTGGCCGATGCCATGGAGAAATACTCTCTGACACGCGACCAGCTCTATCACTATGTCAAAACATACAAGATAACCAAGCTTCGTTGCGGCAAGCATGTTAAGCTGAACGCCAAAGAGTTAGAGGCATTGTTCAACCCCGAGATTCGGTTATAATCCGGTGATTTTTCTCACTGCGTAACCACCTTCTACCTTTGCACATTATAATTCTAAAAACAGTATAATATGGAATCTGCAACCATCACCAAAGTTACCCTCCGTCAGGAAAAACTGCGCAGCGGCAAACTGTCGCTCTACCTCGACTTCTACCCGCCGATATGGAATCCGCACATCAAGAAGATGTCGCGCCGCGAGTTCCTCGGCCTGTACCTCTTCGGCAATCCGAAGAACAAGTTCGAGCTTGACTACAACGAGGAAATCAGGCTCAAAGCACGTGGCATCCGTGCCACCCGTGAACTGGCTATCATCAACGAGGAGTTCGGTTTTCTCGACCGCACCAAGAAACATGCCGACTTTCTGGCATATTTCGAGGCAAAGACAAAGGTGAAATATCAGAAATGGGAGATAGTCTATAAACACTTCAAAGACTTCTGCAATGGCCGCTGTCTGATGAAAGATGTGACCATCGGACTGTGCAACGATTTCCGCACCTACATTCTCAAAATCCGGGTGAAGCAGACGGGCAATATAATCTCACGCAACTCTGCCGCCGGATACTGGTCAACGTTCCGCGCCCTGCTGAAAATCGCTTATAAGGAAGGCTGGCTGAAAGAGAATGTCAATGACTACCTCGACCCTATCGAATGGGAAGACCCGAAAATCAATTATCTCGAAATCGAGGAGGTAAAACGCCTTGCCGCCACCCCGTGCAAAGTGGATGTGCTGAAACGTGCATCGCTGTTCGCCTGCATGACCGGATTGCGTATCAGCGATATTCTTCAGCTCAGATGGGAGAATATTGAAATGTCTCCCGACGGAGGCTACTGTATGCGCATCCGGACACAGAAGACCAAGACACAGGCGACATTGCCGCTGAGCGATGAAGCATTGTCGTATTGCGGAGAGCCTGGTCGTGGAATGGTATTCAGAGGTCTGAGCCGCGCCCACACCCGCGAGCCGTTCAAGAAGTGGCTCAACGATGCAGGCATCAAGAAGAAAATCACCTTTCACGGGCTGCGTCACACCTACGCTACCCTTTTGATTACTAACGGCACGGACATCTACACCGTCAGCAAAATGCTCACGCATAAAAACGTGGCAACAACTCAAATTTACGCCGAAGTCGTAAGTCAGAAGAAGCGCGATGCCGCTAATTCCATCTCGCTGAAATAACTTCCAAGTGAAATATCCCAAATATTAAAAGCGAATCGCCCCAAAAACACCAAATAAATCACCCCAAAAACACCGATTTGTGTTGAATCATCATAACCTGTTTACGCAGAAAGCTACGCGATGCCGCTAAAATTCAATTATCCTGAAATAAAATAATTAGCATATAAGCTAATAATCTCGAAATTTTGTTATATCTTTGTAGACGAATTATGAGTAAGAAAGTAAAAATAGAGCCTGTGAGGTCTTCCGAATCGGCAAGCCTCTACACCATCATCTTTGAGGATGGTGATATGTCGGAGTTCGCAAAATTCCTTAACCGCTTCAAGGACAATGGCAAACTCCAGCGTGACTATCAGCTGATTCTGTATGCCCTGCAAAAAATTCTGGAAAATGGAGTGCAGGAACGATATTTCCGTCCCGAGGGGAAATATGCAGACAGAGTATGCGCACTCCCGATTGACTCAGGCAAACTGAGATTATATTGCCTGAGAATTTCGGATAAAATATTGATTCTTGGCAATGGAGGTATTAAGCAAACAAAGACATACAATGAGAATCAGGAACTCAATGGTTATGTCATGGATCTTCAGAAATTTGATGCGCTATTAAAAGCGGCTGAGAAAGAAGGATCCATCATTGTCGAGGAAACAGTCCTGAATGGAATAACCGATAAAACATTTGAGTTATGAAAACGACTGCCCAACTATTTGATGAATGTCTTGCCACCGTTCAGAACGATGTCAAGATGGAACTTGATATGTCGTTTGCCCTTGCCGATAAGATTGACATGATTCTTCGTGAAAAGAATATCAGTCAGAAACAGTTGGCAAAAAAGATGGGCAAGACCGAAGCAGAAGTATCTCGATGGCTTGGAGGCACTCATAATTTCACACTGAGAACGATAGCAAAGATTTCCGATGCTCTCGGCGTCAAACTTTTAACCATATAGTGTGATGGAAAGCAATACCGCTAATCACGATGACAAGATAATGCATTGCTCAACTTTCGACGAGCTTCTTGATGCAGAATATGGCAAACCCGGCACCCCGGAGCGGGAACAGTTCGACGCTGATGCGGCGGCGTTCTGTCTGGCAGAGACGCTCAAAGAAGAACGTCTCAAAGCCGGACTGACGCAAGAGCAGCTCGCCGAGCGTATCGGTACGAAGAAAACCTATATCTCTCGTCTGGAAAACGGCAAAGCTGATGTCTAGCTCAGCACCATCTTCCGAATCTTTGAGGGTCTCGGCAGAAGGGTATCTTTGACCATCCTGTAAATAGACAATAATCTTCAGACTGGCTCAAAAAATCGCACAAAATAGTCGTAGTTTGAGCTATTATTGCTATATTTGCAGCCTAATAGACGCATGTACGACTATGGAAGAGAATATATACATGTTACCTGACAGTGAAATCCGCCGTCGGCTGGGACAAAAAATAAGGCATCTGCGACTCCGACAGAACTTCACTCAGACATCACTCGCAGAACAGGCGCAAGTCTCATTGACGACACTAAAGAGAATCGAGAAAGGCGATATAAGCTATTTCGATTCCCTGATGCGCGTGCTTCGCATACTTGGCGAACTGGATGTGTTCTCGTCACTCATTAAGGAAGATGAGATGAGTCCCAATGAATATTTCGAGTTTGTCGAAGCAAGCAAGAAGAAGCAGCGCAAACGCGCAAGTGGTAACAACAAGACCAACACACAACCTAATACCCAGGAATCAGAATGGTAGATATAGCAAGAGTTAACTTATATGGTCAACCCGTCGGGACATTCCGATGGGACAACAACCGCCAGCTGGCAAAGTTCGAGTATGCCGAAAGCTTCATAGGCAAAGGTCTTGAACCCTCGCCGATTCTAATGCCTGTACGTCAGGGAAGGATATATTCATTCTCCGAGATAGGTCGTGAGACGTTCAAAGGGCTTCCCGGTATGCTTGCCGATTCATTGCCCGATACTTACGGACGAGCATTGTTCGACCGCTGGCTTGCGCTGACCGGGCGTAGCAGCGGGAACGCTGTGGAGACGTTATGTTTTCTTGGGAAACGCTGTATGGGAGCGTTGGAGTTTGAACCGGCCATGGATGCGCCCTATGGTCCCGATGTCAGAATAGAACTTGATTCCCTTGTTGAAGTGGCAAGCGAAGCACTGTCGGAAAAGGAAGAATTTGGTGCTAATCTTGAAGAGGACAAGAAGGCGGCAATAGCCGAAATAGTGCGACTTGGAACCTCTGCCGGAGGACAGAGGGCGAAAGCCATCATAGCCTACAATCCATCGACCGGGGAAGTTCGTTCAGGACAGATTGAAGCCCCGGAAGGCTTTGACTATTATCTGATAAAACTCGACGGTGTAACCGCTGAAGCCGGATTCAAGGAAACTCAGAATTTCGGCCGACTGGAATACTCTTTCTATCGGCTTGTAAAGGAATGCGGCATAGAAATGTCTGATAGCAGTCTGATTGAGGAGAATGGACGTGCACATTTTCTTACCAAGCGTTTTGACCGCCGGAATGGTGAGAAAATCCACATGCAGACACTCTGCGGCATAGCGCACTATGACTACCGCAATCCCCGTTCATACTCTTACGAGCAGGCGTTCAACGTGATGAGAGCATTGAGACTGCCATACTCACAGGCGCAGGAAATGTATCGTCGCATGGTGTTCAATGAGTATTTACACCGCATCCAGCACCTCGCCCTCGCCTTCTCCAAAGAAAAGCCCGACCATCCGGCCACCGTCAAAGAAGCCGACGTCACCTGCATCCGCCTCTACTAATCCCTGACCCCTCCCAACGCCCCGACAAGACTCACCCTCTTGCCGGGACGTTTCGTGTAATAGCGTCAGCAGTATAACTAATTTATAGCACAAATAAGGATTTATTCTATACTTTCGCCAATAGGAGATATTAATTTTAGCACCTGATATACAGTCAAATATGCTCGCAGAACACGATGTGCGCAAATAAAGTTTGGAAAATTTTCCAAACTTTATTTGCGCACATGGCCGATTTTTAGTAATTTTGCGACATGGAAAATTTCATGCCAAACATATCTGACGTAGAGCTATTCTCCGGATTGGTAAAAGACATTGTGTCAGAAAACCCATCCGCAATTGTATATGGTTCCCTTAAAGAGCAGTTCAATGCGCGAAAAGCCGAATTGAATTTAACCGATAATGTTGTGTTCAAGATGCTGGATTTAGATGCCAAGCAGGTAAAACCAATATTGGACGGAGAGGCTAAGAGAATCAGTTTGTTTACAATGATAAAGTTAGCCTATTTTTTAAATACATCATTGGATGAAGTCCTCATGCTTTCGCTTCAAGACATGTCACCATCGCAAATATCCGATATTCAGCTGGCGAAAGATGCAGCGTACATTATGGCTCATTTCGATGTGGGAGCCTTAACAAAAATAGGATTTTTTAAGAAAGGAGCGTCTGTACCTGAACTTAAAACACGCATTGTTGAATATTTTGGGTTGAATAATTTATACGAGTATTGTGACACGCCTCTTGTTAAAGCATTTAGTCAAACACGCCGAAAAAACAAAAGCGATCTCATGCGCGAATTTTGGCTAAGTTCAGCCTTTCATGTATTTGAAATAATAAACAATCCCTATCCATACGATAGAGCCGCATTAATCAGACTTATTCCAAGCATAAGAGCCTGCACTTTAAACGAAAAAAGTGGCCTAACAACTGTTGTCAAGGCACTTTATAGACTCGGAATAACTGTAATCTATCAACCCACAATCAAAGATTTACATCTAAGGGGTGCCACGCTCGTTGTAAACGATAAACCCTGTATAATTCTTTCTGATTACAACAATAGATACCCAACCGTTTGGTTTGCTTTACTGCACGAACTATGTCATGTTCTATCTGACCTAGATTTAATTCGCGAATACCAATATCATATTTCTGATGGCGATGGAGATCTCCTTTTGCTTGATGAAGAACGATGCGATAACTTCGCTAGTGATTATTTCTTGAATGGAGACAACCATAACATGATTGCTCCATATTTGGATTCTCCGGCCATTGTCCAGTCTTATTGCAAGGAATGGAGGGTTCATCCGTCCCTCGTTTATAGCATTCATTGTTATTCACATCCAAGCGATTGGAAGAAATATACTTCGCGAATCCCCAAAACTGATGAAATGCTAAAGGGATTAAATGCCGTTTGTTTTTCGGAAAACCCGGAGAACGAAGCTCTACCCATTAACAAAATAATTGATTTAAAACAAACAGTATATGTCTAAGGATAAAGAACTACGTATTGAAAAGGTTGGAAAATCCAATGAGATAGATTATGAGCTCCAATCAATTCTAGCCGCGACGGAGATGCCAAAAGCACCGACACTTAGTTTCGATGACAATGGTAATATCGAACTAATTGATGAATTGACCACTCTCATACCACAGTCGATTGACTCTCCAGAGGAGAAATATGAGCTTTTCTATAAAGTCATAGAGAAGTTTCTCCGTAAGCTCCTACCGTCTGGCAACGCCTACAAGAAGGCCAGAGCAATGGTTCGTGAGGAAATCAAAACATTCCTTACTCGAGGACACCGTGCACAGAATGGTAAGCCACGAGGGGCTGATTCCCGTATGGCATATCAAGAAGACATGAAACAGATTGCTCAAATTCTTATAGAATGCCTAGCGAATAATTCGTCTACCTTCGAGCTCTTTACAAGGGTGTCTGATTTAAATAAGAAAATGGGCTATTGAGCTAAATTGCATATAAGCATATGAATAAGCAGCAACTCGCTTCTAAAATATGGGCTTCGGCCAACAAGATGCGCTCGAAGATTGAGGCCAACGAATATAAGGACTATATTCTGGGCTTCATTTTCTATCGCTATCTGAGCAATGAGATTGAAAATTTCTATCGCACTGAAGGCTGGAGCGACGAAGATATGCCGTCACTCGAAGAAGATATTGACCCGGAATATACGGAGTATGTCCGCAAGAATCGTGGATATTTCATCGGCTACAAGAATCTGTTCAGCACATGGCTGAACAAGGGAAATGACTTTGGCGTGAAGGATGTTTCGGAAGCCTTGTCTGCTTTCAACCGTCTGATTTACCCGACACACAAGAAAGTATTTTCCGGCATTTTCGACACTCTTGAAACAGGGCTGAAAAATCTTGGTGATTCCGACACTACCCGTTCCTCGGCGATCAGTAAACTGATACAGCTTATTAAAGACATTCCGATGGATGGCAATCAGGGATATGATGTCCTCGGTTACATCTACGAATATCTTATAAGTAACTTTGCTGCTTCAGCTGGTAAAAAGGCGGGAGAGTTCTATACGCCGCATGAGGTTTCAGTTCTTATGGCCGAGATTGTTGCCCATCATCTGCGCGACAGAGAAAAGATTCAGATTTACGACCCCACAAGTGGCTCTGGCTCTTTGCTAATCACTATCGGTAGGGCTGTTGCCAAGCACAATGACCAACCTGACAATATACAATACTATGCTCAGGAGTGGAAGCGCAACACCTACAACCTTACGCGAATGAATCTGATTATGCGTGGCATAAAGCCCAACAACATAATTACGCGCAACGGTGATACACTCGAACATGGCAGTGACTGGCCGATGTTTGAAGATGATGATAAGGAGGCCTCTTACGAATATCGTCCGATGGATGCTGTGGTCAGCAATCCTCCTTATTCGCAGGAGTGGGACCGCCCTGCGGACAAAGATTCCGATCCAAGATATAAAGACTACGGTTTGGCTCCTAAAAAGAAGGCAGACTATGCATTCTTGCTCCATGACCTATACCATTTGAAGCCTGACGGCATAATGGCAATCGTATTGCCTCACGGAGTTCTGTTCCGTCCCGGTGATGAAGCCGAAATCCGCAAGAATCTTATTGAGCGCAACAAGATTGAAGCAATAATTGGCCTTCCGGCAGATATTTTCTTCGGCACCCCGATAGCCACCATTGTCATGGTGCTGAAAGCAAACCGTGATAATACCGATGTGCTGTTTATTGATGCCTCTAAATATGCGTCTAAAGATGGTAAGAAAAAGAAACTTCGGTCATCAGATATTAAGCGGATATTTGATGCAGTAACCACTCGTCCGGCGGAGATAGAGAAATTTGCACGTCTCGTGAGCTTGAAAGAGATCCGCGAGAACGAGTACGATCTTAACATTCCCAAATATGTTGATTCATCTGATACTGTTGAGAAATGGGATTTATATTCCTCGCTTCTCGGTGGTATTCCTCGCTCTGAAATAGATCTTCTTGAAGAGTATTGGGCAATTATGCCAGCTTTGAAAACTGCATTATTCCCTGATGGTGAATATGTGGATTGCCTGTCAGACAATATCGCCGACACCATAAAGAATCATGAAGACATAAAGAGATTCCACAGATTTTATGACTCTGCCTTTGGCGATTATGAACAGTATCTAGTTGCTCAACTTATAGATGGGATGTCTACGCTTAACGTAGCGAAGGAGGTTGACATTCTTGGCTATGATTTGTTCAATCGTCTTTCATCCGTACCATTACTCGATCGTTATGCAGCGTTTCAGGCACTTAGCGATTGCTGGGAACAGACGGCAACGGATATAGAGATCATTCAGACAGAAGGACGTGAAGTTCTTAGAAAGATTGAACCAAACATGGTCGTTGTCAAGAATGGCGATGATGAGGACGAAATCCAAAAAGGTTGGAAAGGCCGTATCATTCCCTTTGAACTTGTGCAGAATACTCTTCTGCCCGAATATCTTGATCAAGTCAATGAATTGCAGGGACAATTGGCAGAGACCGTAAGCGAAGTGTCCGCTTTGCTTGAGGAAGCCGGAGAAGATGATGCCGAGATACTCAATGAAGATGGTGAAGCTTTCGATAATAAGAAGGTAAAAACGCAACTCAAACTCATGCTCAAAGAGTATAAGAAGCGGAAATATACTGATTTACCAGACTTCCCGGAAGGGAGCATGGAGGCTCACGTTGTGGCTCTTACAAAAAATGCAGATGAGCAAAAGAGGCTTAAATCGGAAATAAAGGATGCTTTAAATGAGTTGGAAGAAAAGACAATTTTCACAATAGAGTCTCTCACTGAAGAGCAAATACGCGAACTTCTTCGCCTAAAATGGATTATGCCTGTGGTTGATGCTGTAAAGACTGAACATTCCAACGTAGTTACCTCTCTCATTGATAAAGTTGAGACTCTCGTCGCAAAATATGCCGTTACACTCAACGATGTTGAGAAATCTATATCCGAATCGGAATCAAAACTTTCGGATATGGTTGCGTCATTGCGTGGTAATGACTATGACATGCAAGCATTAGCATCACTTCAAAATCTTCTCAATCATGGCAAATAAGGTTCCTGAAATACGTTTTGCCGGATTTGAAGATGAATGGGACAACTTACCATTATCTGAGTATCTGACAACATCCAAATCAAAGAATCGCGATAATCGATTCGGCAAAGAGGATGTATTGTCTGTATCTCGTGAATATGGAGTTATAAACCAGATTGAATACCAAGGTCGTTCATTTGCAGGGGCATCTGTCGCGGGTTATGGTGTTGTGGAGTCTAACGATATTGTCTATACCAAGTCTCCATTAAGAGACCAACCGTATGGAATAATCAAGACGAATAAGAGCGTCCCGGGTATAGTTTCGGCATTGTATGCGATATATCACCCGAATGACAATGCAGAACCGGATTTTGTTCAAACATTCTTTGATAAAGATAAACGACTCAATGACTACCTTCGTCCGATAGTTCATAAGGGAGCTAAGAACACACTCAATATTGGTGATGAAGAAGCGCTCCAAGGGAAAGTTCGATTCCCGGAAAGAGCTGAACAAAATGATATTGCAGGATTATTTAGAATTTTAGACACTCTTATTTCACGACAGAAGGATGAATGTGAAAAGCTTCATCATAATCGGTCTGCCTTATTAGACAGAATGATACCCTCTTTTGATAATATCCGACCGCTTGTTCGACTTGAAAGTTTTACAGATGAATGGATTGTTGCAGAATTATCATCATTTCTGGAGATATCAAAAGAAAAAAATGATAATAATGATAATAATGAATATACTGTTACTGACGTATTATCAGTCTCGCAATATTTCGGTGTGGTAAATCAGATTGAGTTCCAAGGAAAATCTTTGGCTGGAGCGTCTCTTCGCGGATACAAGACATTGAGAACAAATCAGGTCGTATATACAAAATCACCACTGAAAGAGCAGCCGTATGGAATCATTAAAGTTAATTCGGGAGAATCTGGTATAGTTTCATCTTTATATGCCGTTTACGATTGTATCCAATCAGATGGTAAATTCATTGAATTATATTTCAGTGACCCTTCTAGATTAAATCAGTATCTTAGAGTCCTTGTAAGAAAGGGGGCAAAGAATACTATGAATATTAGCGATTCAGATACTTTACTTGGGAAAGTAGTATTCCCATCATTGGAAGAACAAAAAGCAATAGCAAAGATATTTGAAGAATTCGACCGTCTTATTCAACTTAACGAGCAGAAGTTAGATAAGTTGCGGAATTTGAAACAGGCCATGCTCGATAAAATGTTTGTATAGACTATGGCAGAGAAGTTTAATAAAGAGATCTTCTTTGAAGTCGCTATGGTCGATGCACTCCGGCGTAAAGGCTGGGGGCAACATCCTGTGTTGATGTATCCGACGGAAGCCGACCTCATTGAGAACTGGCGACAGATACTGTCGAAAATCAATAATGGAATAGATTGCCTGAATGGTTGTCCGTTGACCGAAGGCGAGATGCAGCAGTTCCTTCAGCAGGTAAGAGATCTCCGCTCCCCACTACGCCTTAATAGCGAGTTCATCAATGGCAAAAGTATATCCATTGTCCGCGACAATCCTGATGATACACTTCACTTTGGGAAAACAGTCAACCCCATTGTGTATGACAAGCAAAAGATTGGTTCAAATGACACAGTTTATCAAATAGCCCGTCAGCCCAAATTTACGACTAATTCTCAGATACTCGGAGAACGTCGCGGCGACTTTTCATTGTTGATTAACGGTATGCCTCTAATCCATGTGGAGTTAAAACGCTCAGGTGTACCTGTCATAAATGCCTGCAACCAGATTGAAAGATATATGCGTTCGGGGGTATTTGATGGGATATTCTCTCTCGTCCAGATATTTGTTGCAATGAATCCGGAAGAAACGCTGTATTTTGCGAATCCCGGACCTGAAGGTAAATTCAATTCAGATTTCTTCTTTCATTGGGCAGACTTCAACAATGAGTTGATAAATGATTGGCCCGATATAGCCGAAACCCTTTTGTCTATTCCTATGGCGCATCAGCTTATCGGATACTATACAGTCCCAGATAAAGGTGACGGTATATTGAAAGTGATGCGCAGTTATCAGTATTACGCCGCAAGAAGCATTTTCCAGAAAGTTCAACAACACAACTGGAAGGTTTCAGACCAGCTTGGCGGACATATTTGGCATACCACAGGCAGCGGCAAGACATTGACCAGTTTCAAGAGTGCTCAGCTGATAGCCCAATCTAATGATGACGCTGAAAAAGTGGTGTTCCTCGTTGACCGCATTGAACTCGGAGACCAAAGCTACAAAGAATATTCGGGCTTTGCCGAGGAAGATACCGTTCAGGACACCAGCAACACAAACAAGCTAATTGCCAAACTGAAAAGCTCCGATTCAAAGGATAAACTTATTGTCACGTCCATTCAGAAGATGAGCCGTGTCAATGAGGAGAATATGCAACAGCGGAAAAATGAGCTGGAGCAGATTCGAGCTAAGAAGATAGTGTTCATCGTTGACGAAGCGCACCGCTCCGTATTTGGCGAGATGTATCCTACCATCAGAGAGACATTCCCGATGGCACTGTTCTTTGGATTTACCGGCACGCCGATTATGCCTGAATATGAGAAGAACATGAACACCACTGTCTCGCTATTCGGCGATGAACTGCACCGATACGTAATGCCCGATGGTATCAGGGACGGAAATGTTCTGGGATTTAATCCTGTAATGTGCCCCACTTATGACGACATCGATTTACGACAAGCTGTTGCTCTTGAAAAGGCAAAGGCGAATACCGAGGAAGAAGCTCTCGCAGATGATGCCAAGAGGACGATGTATTTGAAGTACATGGACGATGTCCCTATGGCCGGTGAGATGCAGGCTAATGGCGAGTTAAGCAAGGGAATCGAAGATTATCTCCCGCCCGCTCAGTATGACCGTCCCGAACATCGTGAGAGAGTCGTTGATAACATCATAAAGAGATTTACTCTGTTAAGCCGCAATCGCAAGTACCATGCTATTCTTGCCACAAGCCGCATAGAAGAAGCTGTGGAGTATTTCAAACTACTTCGTGCAAAGGCTCCCCAACTCAATGTCACTTCACTTTTTGACCCAAATATTGATGAAAGTGGAAACGGCTTTGACAAAGAAGCTGCGCTTGAATTGATAATTGGCGAATACAATACCACATTTGGCAAAAAGTATGAGGTCGCAACCTATGCTGCCATGAAAAAGGATATGTCTAACCGTCTTGCCCATAAAGAGGCGTATAAGCATCTTGAACCGGGCCACCAGATAGACATTCTGATTGTGGTCAACCAGATGCTTACGGGGTTTGACTCAAAATGGGTCAATACACTGTATCTTGATAAGTATTACAAGCCGGAACAAGCCCATGAATTGATTCAGGCAATCTCCCGAACCAATCGTCCGCAAGACAAGCGGGAGAAACCCTTCGGTACGATACGTTACTATCGAAAGGTACATTCAATGAAGCGTAACATTGATGATGCTATCAGGATGTATTCCGGAGGTAGACCGTTCGGAGTGTTCGTTGACAGACTGCCGCACAATCTTCATCGAATAAACGACATTTTCATAGAGATAAGGGAGCTATTTGAATCTGCCGACATCGCGAACTTTAGCCAGCTCCCTCCTCTCGATGCCGAAAGAGGACGTTTCGCTAAATTGTTCAAGGCGCTGTCCGATCATATTAGCGCAGCCAGATTGCAAGGTTTCTCTTGGGAAAAATCCGATTACGTCACGGAAGGTGGTGAGGTGATCATTCTTGTATTGACACAAGAAGATTTCCAGACACTCCAAGCCCGTTATCGGGAACTATATGAAGATAGCTCCGGTAGTTCTTCTCCCGGGGATCTCCCGTATGAGATTGATACCCATCTCACAGAGATTGAGACCGGCGCAATCGACTATGACTATATGAATAGTCGCTTTGAGAAGTATCTTAAGGAATTGCGCAAAGATGTATTGGACGAGAAACGACTTCAAAAGCTGCTTGACGAAGTGCATAAATCGTTTGCTTTTCTTTCGCAGGAAGAGCAACGCTATGCCAATCAATTCCTAATTGACGTTCAGTCAGGCAATCTTAAATATAACATCTGTAAGTCATTCCACGACTACATCATTGATTATATGAACAAGGCCCAAGAGGGGAAAATCCGCACTCTTGCTCAGAATTTCGGATTAGATGCCGAGTTGCTGAAAGAGATGGCCGATGCTCGTCTCAATGAGAACAACATAGATGAGTTTGGACGATACACCCGGCTGAAAGCATCCGTCAGCCCAGTGCTTGCCAAAGCTTATTTCCAACAGCGCGAAGGCGCAATATTAACCCCGCCCAAAATAAGAATGAAACTCGACGCTCTCCTGCGTCACTTCATCCTCCACGGCGAAATCGAATGAGGTTATGCAACAAAAAGTAACACCGATAGAACGTCTCATACGAAGAGTTAGACGCAACAAAGTTACACTATTTATTGGTTCCGGTTTCTCAGTTAAGGCCGGAGCCCCATCTGTTTCTGAATTAATCGCTAAATTAATTGAAGATGGCGATTTAAAGTATAGTGCAGAACCGAAGGAATTATCTCTTCGGGATGTTGCATCCGATTTTGTTGAAAAAGAAGGACGGCACGAATTGATGCGATGTTTGGTCAAACATTTTTCTTTTACTCCTACCGACACCTCCGACCACGTATTATTGGCATCTATTCCACATTTCAAGACTATCTTTACGACAAATTACGACTCATTAATTGAGGATGCTTACCCCAAAGGTCAATGTGTTGTAATAACATCGTCTCAATCATGTTCTAATTCTGATTGTGCTCCAGTAATTGTTTATAAGATACATGGTGATTTAACTACTTTATCCAATACTGACTCAATTATAATAACAAATGAGGACTATAATGATTATTTTCACAAGAGAGAACTTAAGGCTCTATGGGAAGATTTGAAATATGCATTCCGGCATTCTTATGTAGTCTTCATCGGATATAGTTTAGCTGATGATAATATATTGGAAATTGTTAAAACTGTTCGTACCGATTTGAGTAATAATGTTAAAGGTATGTATCTTATATCCCCTCACATCAATGAAGCCCGTAAGCAACAATTACAATCTAATGGGATAACATACATAGAACTTACTGGAGAACAATTCTTAACGACGCTAAAGAGTTCTATTGATGACACTATAGTCAAAGACTTTAAAGAGTCCCGACTTGAAGACAATCGAGTGTTTTATGAATACCTTCAACGAAGAGGGCTAAATCCCAGCATCCAGTACGATGATGGAACTAATATAATAGATCAAATATTTGGATACAAGGAAGCCTCAGTAAATCCTAGGTTAAATCTTAAAATTACTGCTGAAGCTGCGGATGCGATTAATCAAAGATTATTTAATGCATCGCAATGTATACCGGGAACAAAATTTATGCTTCCTGCGTATCAAATAGATGCGTCATCTCTAATCGAAGGTGAATTACGGTATAATGGCATCTTGTTCGGGAGTAAATCAGATTGGAAAAATCTTTTGATAATTCCTCCACATCAACTTGTGGAATGGACGATAAAAATACCTACAGCTGACTTTATGGAGACGGCTCAGGTATGTGTATTCCCTCATGGAAAGGATTCTGTGGTATTTAAGATTGATATAAAAATTGGAGAAATATCTATTCTCTTAAAATTTGAAAATAATCTACCTGTTGGAAAAGTCAATATTGAGACTAGATTTTATGACACATATGAATCTTCTTCTGAAGCATTACGTTGGATTGAAGTCCCGATTGCTCTATTTAACGGGGATCTTGTCAATTTCCAACTCTTTGGAATAGAAGAAGAATCCCATGATAAGCACACCTTAAAAGAATTTAAGCGAGCTAAACTATATTACCAAACTATTAAGCAACTTGAATTGGAAAACAATATCCAATTTTCTGAGTACAATAACTACTCAAAAGATGAATTAATGTGCGCTCTTATTCTGAAAAGCTATTTAAATAAGCATGGTATTGGATATCCATTAGTGAAGACTTTTAACTGTGAATTGGAAACATCCGAGAATAATTTAGAAGCGCAAAAACTCATCAAACAAAATAAGCCGAATGTCATGGCCGTCACATATACGGATTTCAAAGGTATCCTGAACGGTTATGAATTTAAGATTCCCTATGTCAACATCTGTTTACAACATTGTATAGTTACTGATTATCATTTAATCGAAGGCAATAGATATGCTTTAAAAATGGTAGACGAAGCTGATGAGAACATAATTTACGGGTCTGAGACTCCAGTAAATCAAGTTGGTAATGTTCTACATCTCCAGAGTTAATAATCGGATATATAGTCACTAAAAAGCCTTAGGAAATTGATAACCAATAATGAGTAATAATAAACCAACAATCCTGCCGTCGTGGTCAAAATACTTACTGATATTAGTTGGCAGCATACTGCTCGCTTGGCTTCTCGTACCTATTATCGACCTTATTACTAACAAAATCGTCGGTCCATTTACGAAATTATTACCGTCTGGGAATAATACGATTGATTATCTTGTGTGCATGTGTGTATGCGTAGTTTGTATTACAATAATTATTTACATCAAAAAGTTAAAGCCAGATATTACTAGTCGGAGAGCTTCTATATGTGGGATAACCATTGCGTTATCTATAATTTTGGCATGGGGATTCAATAGGTTTATTTCAAATAAGTGGCATTTTCTCCCTCTGTTCGGCACAAATGTTGCTATTGTAGACGTTTGTATCTTTACTTTATTTATCGTTTTGACAATAATTGCATTTTATAATCTCCGACGCAAACAGAATAAGAAATATTTTCAGTATGAGGATAATGTAGAATCAGCGAAAGAAGATTCAATGCAATCCGATAAGCCAATAGAGAACGAGGTCGATGATAAACTACGAAGGTCTCCTTTTGCAAAAAAACTAATAAGTAAAATTGAGAATTTAAATACATCAGAAGGCGCAAGATCTCTTGCCATAACAGCTTCATGGGGAAACGGTAAAACATCTTTCCTTAATCTTGTAAAAAACGGATTGCAAAAAGATGGATACTATATTGTGGATATAATTCCTTGGAATTTGAATCCAGAAAAAAGTATAACGGCTCATTTTTTTGAAGAAATAATAAAGGAATTTGGAGGGATTGACAACCAGATTGCCAGGTATCTCAAACGATACTCTGATATGCTTGCTTCTGTAAATCTTGGTTTCTTCTCAACAGTATTCTCCAATATTTCTCTTCCAACCATGGCACAGAGAATATCTGATGCCATGATAAAAAGAGGCATCAAAGTAGTGATTGTATTTGACGACATCGATCGTTTGGAAGCCTCAGAGATAGAGGAAGTGTTCAGAATAATTAGAGGAAGTGCAAACTTTAAGAATTTCATATTCATTAGTGCATTTGACAAAAGATATGTACAACAAGCTTTACAGAATTCTAATGCTGCATTCAATGAGCACTATATAGAAAAGTTCTTTGAAATGGAATTTCCGCTGCCTGAAATTAGGAAGGACCGTATTGAATCCATAATACTCGATAATATTAACTGGATGTCTGAAAGAGACCAAACTGAATTTCAAAAGTATATAACACATGATACATCATGGATGGGTGGCGTATCACCATATGCTCCGCTGACAAATCTTCGCATAATCTACAGATGGCTCAATTCTCTTAAATATAAATATGAAATATTAAGAGAAGAATGTGTGATTACAGATTTAGCCGATCTTGAAATGCTAAATCTATTATATCCACAAGTTTATACATTATTAGCATCCGACTACGAGACTTTCTTTGAATGTGAAGACCATCAAAACACATACAAACTTTGGGATGAATCAATGAAAGTTTCCTCCCAGTCTGATTGGATAAGACATCTAAAGCAAAAGACGAAACGTAACTTATTGAACCATTGCAAAGATGAACTCAATATGACTTCCGTCCAAATTCAAGGCCTAAGCACGATTCTCGAACGGCTTGTCCCAAAGCATCGTTATCATGGAGAGTCAAAAGCATTCTCAAACCCAAATTATACGCAACGATACTTTGATAGCATACTTGCCCAAACGGATATTCCGCAATCTAAATTTGATGAAATGGTTGCAGGAAAAGAGTCGTATATGGACTTTATTGACAACGATAAAGATCAGATATTTTCCCACTCATTATTATTAATGTGTTATGAATCCAAGCCCAATAATCAAAATGAGCTTAGAAACCTTCTTGAGATAATTTTCTATGCATCTTGTCACTACGATAGATTCGGACTGTCTTACTATACAATAAGAGAGAAAATGTATTCCTCTGATCTTTCTCAGGAGGATAAGAAAACTTTATTCTATAATTTAATTATGAACAACAAATTCTCTAAGCATATGTATATGTCTCTCATGCCTTCCAGATATTCAGAGCGACAAGGATGGCTTGACATATTCTCGGAGAAGGAGTGCAATCAGATGATGACCGTTCTTTTTGATAAAGCTGTAGAGGAGGGTTATTCAGTTGATGACCTCTCAACTCTGTACTACTATGCAAAAGAAAAAGTCAAAGAAGAGGATGTCGAATCAAGCTATGTTTGCAATAATGTACAAATTAAAGAGACTTATAAAAAAATATTAGCTCAATATAGTCTCACAAATCCATCATATCTGATTTATACTCAGCATCCTGACGATAATATGTTTTATCCGTCTACAAATTTCGTTCAGCTTTGGGGTGACTGGGATTCATTTAATTCATATTTAAATGAACATGGGTTACTCAATGAACAATCATGTTCTCCAAACAATGAGTGGAGAGAATTTGAGACATTCATCAAGGAATGGGAAATAAATAATAAAGAACCAATCTCATTTTCCTTTAATCACATCAATATGTCAAAGAACTGACACATGTTTTGATTTAATAAAATATTATAATGCATGTCTTTAGAGATTAAATGCAGTTCCAGTGAAATTGAATTTCTATAGATTTATGGATAACAATCTTGACATACAGCTCGAGAAGGTCCTGAAGGCTGATATTACTTTGGGAGTCGAGGATCAGTTGGACTATCAGAAGTTCTACCTCTATTTCATCTTGCCCCATTCGACGGCTATCGAGGTTTCTACTGTCACCGAAATAGGAAACCAACTTCTTTTCGATGAAGATATTGCCGCAAAGAGTCGCTCTTTGACCGAGCAGATGAAGAACGTTTATCTGAAAGACGCTTGTCTTCATAATTTCACTGCGGATGTGGCTCTTAAACTGGTCAATTCTTAAAAATTCTTCACAGCTGAACATAATCCATTGATTTAAACTTCAAATTGTAAATTATGGCATACGAAGATAGATATAAGGAGTTTGAGCAGTATCTTGCTTCCGGAGAACCGGGAGTGGAGGAACGTGCGCGTAACTGGTCGATGGCGATTGGACTACAGGATGTTGACCGGTTGAAGCCGTCGGAGTTTCTGCTTGAACAGGCTAAAGCCAATATCGAGGGAAGAATTTCTAGCGAGGAGGTCGGCAAGCGTCTGGAGGAGTATTATAGCCAGAAGTCGGTTCGAGAGAAAGCGGAAACTGACGGTACTTATGAGGCTGACAGAGTGGCCGACCGCATCAATCTTCTTTTGGCAGAGAAGGCTTTTACATTCTCCCCTATGGAGTTGTCGCGCATACATGGCTTTCTTTTCAAAGGCGTTTTGCCACATGCCGGACAATTCCGAACATATAACATTACTAAGAATCAGTGGATTCTTGACGATGATACAATCAGCTATGGCAGCGCGGACTCATTGTCGGAACTTCTGAATTATGACTTCGGCGAGGAGAAGAAGTTTGATTACAGCACTGGTTCTTCTGCCGAGGCCATCGCGCATATCGTGCGGTTCATTTCAGGAGTCTGGCAGATTCACGCTTTTGGCGAAGGTAATACACGCACAACTGCGGTATTTCTTATCAAGTATCTCAGAAGTTTCGGCTTCGAGGTGAACAATGAGAGTTTTGAAAAGCACTCTTGGTTCTTCCGCAATGCTATTGTACGTTCGCAGTATGAGAATATCCCCAAAGGCATTCACCGGACATTCGAGCCATTGGAGCGATTTATGAATTTCGCAGTATTCGGCATCCCTGCTGACCTCCGCAACCGCACGTTACACATCCGTTGGGATGGGGCTAAACCTCAAAGCGAAGTCTCTAAACATCAAAATGACGTTTTGAAAACATCATTATCCGCACTGCTTTCGATAAAAGAGATGGCTGTGATACGACAGATTCAGGACAATCCAAACATATCCATTACGGCCATAGCAGCCAACACCCGCCTCTCCAAAAGTACAATTGACCGCGTAATCCGCTCACTCAAAGAGAAAGGATTACTAACCCGTACAGGAGCTAAAAACAACGCCACTTGGTTAATAAATTATGGATGCAAATCTTGACATTCAGATAGCAGAAGCACTGAAGGCATATTCGGCTTCGGGAGTCGAGGATCAGGTAGACTATCAGAAGTTCTATCTCTATTCCATCGTGACCCATTCCACGGCGATTGAGGGCTCTACTGTAACCGAAATAGAAAACCAGCTTCTTTTCGATGAGGGTATTGCCGCAAAAGGACGATCACTGACCGAGCAGATGATGAATGTCGACCTGAAGGACGCTTATCTTTATGCATTCAAAATAGCCTCTGAAAATCCGACATATACGCCTCAGTTATTGCAACAAATGTCAGCCTTGGTGATGCGCCGTACCGGAAGCGAATACTCCACTATTGCCGGACATTTTGATTCTTCAAAGGGCGAGTTTCGCCTATGTAATGTTAGTGCCGGGATTGGCGGCAGGAGTTATCTTGCATATAATAAAGTTCCACGCGCCGTGGACGATTTTTGTAGTTGGCTAAATGAAGAAATTGCCAATGCGGATAGGGCAAATATCGCGGCATGTTATCGTCTGAGCTTTGAAGCTCACTTTCGACTGGTAACCATTCATCCGTGGGTTGACGGCAATGGTCGAACAACGCGACTGGTGATGAATATGATTCAACGGCAGTTAGGGCTTGTCCCTTCCATCGTCAGAAAGGATGACAAAGGAGAATATATCCAGTCACTCGTTGACAGCCGTGAGAATGATGATTCGACAATTGCACAGGACGTTATGCTCCGTCAGCATATCGCGAATCTCAACCGCCGGGTTGTGCAGTATCAAGAAAATGACGGTGTAAACATTAATTATGACGGTGTAAAAGGCGAAAATGACTGTGTAAAGCATCTTAACAGAACGCTCCAAAGAATCTACCGAGCGATTGTCAATAAACCTAAGATAAAATCTACGGAACTAATGGAAAGTCTCGGTGTTTCTGAATCAACCATCACAAGATCAACCCGAGAGTTGAAGAAACTTGGTTATATCAAGAGGGAGGGTTCTGACAAAACCGGTAGATGGATTATTCTGAAATAACACCTGCCAAGTAACATTATCGGCATAGTAACACAAGACAATGATTATGGAAAAGTTCGGAGGCACAAGGTATAACTCTCGATGGGATGGCTCTACATGGTTCATCTTGGGGCTGGTTGCGGTTTGTTGTGTTACGCCTTGTTTCATGGATGACGGGATATGGCCGACGATTATCTGTCTTGTGATGTTGGCGTTTGTCATGGTAACATTTCTCAGTATATATTACCGCATTGACGGGGATAAGCTCGTGGTGTACACATTCTTTATCCCGACCGCCTACCCGATTGACAAGATTAAAGAAATCAAACCGACAAAGAGCGTGTTATCATCTCCGGCGACCTCGCTGACTCACCGCTTGGCAATCACTTTCACTGACCGGAAGATTCTGAAAAGCTCTATCCCGCTTATCATCTCGCCAGTGCGTCAGGATGAATTTATCCGACAACTGCTCTCCATCAATCCAAAAATCAAGCATTAGACATACACGAATTGGATCAAAATCGGCGATTGTTCACAGCTCAACATATCATATAATAAATATTTTTACTATCTTTGCGGTATCATAAGATAGATTGAGTATGGCTAAGAACACTATGGGGACTAAGTTGCCCAGGAAATTGGAGCAGAAAATGGCTCTTATGGGTGAGCAGATTAAGCTCGCCCGGCTGCGTCGTAACCTCTCGATTGCGCAGGTTGCTGAACGTGCAACCTGTTCGCCTCTAACTGTTAACCGCATCGAGAAAGGTTCACCGACAGTTTCAATCGGAATCTATGCCCGTGTTCTTTATGCCCTGCAACTCGATGACGATCTCCTTTTGATTGCCAAAGAAGATACCCTCGGCAGAAACCTACAAGACATGAGTTTGAAACACCGCCAAAGAGCATCTAAAAAGGAATAAGCCATGAAGAAACTATTTGTGTATGCAGATTATGATTGGCTGGAGACGTCTCAACTGATAGGCGAGCTTTCTTATGATTCGGTGCGCGGTAGCGAGACATACGGCTTTTCGTATGATAAAGAGTGGCTTGCCAAATATGGTGATGTTTTTCTCAGCGAGGATTTGCAGAATTATACCGGCATCCAATATACTCGACCTGAACGCGATATTTTCGCTTGTTTCTCGGATGCTCTACCCGACCGCTGGGGGCGCACATTGCTGAATCGTCGTGAGCAGATTGCCGCCACCGATGAAAAGAGAGCCGTGCGCAGATTGACTTCTTTTGATTATCTGATGGGTATTGACGACGCTTCACGCATGGGCGGTTTTCGGTTTGCCGAAACTCCCGGAGGAAAGTTCATCAACTGTGAGGAGAGCCTTCGCGTGCCGCCATTAGCAAATGTCAGAGAACTGATGCGTGCTGCACATGAGATTGAACTTAGCGAGGAAAAGCATCTTTTGCCGTCAAAGAAATGGCTTGCTCAGTTGTTACACCCCGGAACGTCCCTCGGAGGTGCCAGACCGAAGGCATCTGTCATTGATGAGGATGGCAGTCTGACTGTTGCCAAGTTTCCTTCGCGCAAAGATGATTACGATGTTGCCCAATGGGAGCATTTCTGTCATGTAATGGGGCGCAAAGCCGGGTTAAATGTTGCCGAGACTCGTACAATCAACGGCGAGGACTATCATATTCTTCTCTCAAAACGATTCGACCGAAATAGCGACAGCAGACGAATACATTTCGCCTCCGCATTGACTATGCTCGGACTGACCGACGGCGACAACGCATCAACCGGCTACGGCTACACCGACATTGTCGATTTCATAGTTCAGCACGGCAGCAATGTCGAGCAAAACTTAGAGGAACTATATCGCCGTGTGGCATTCTACATAATTGTCGGCAACTCTGACGACCATTTCCGCAACCACGGATTTTTCCTGACACGCAAAGGCTGGGAACTCTCGCCTGCCTACGACATCAACCCGACACTCACCGATAATCAAAGCCTACTGATTAACCGGGCCACAAGCGAATCGAATCTCAATATTCTATTGGCATCCGCCGGAGAATATATGCTTTCAGCTGACAAAGCCAAGAGCATAATCACCGAGGTAAAAACAGCCATGAAGCCATGGCGCACAGAAGCTCGCAGACTCGGACTTCCCCAGCGCGACATCGACATGTTCGCACCCCGATTCGACAAATGGATTGAATAGCCTGTAATGATATACATCGGTTCAAATAACATCGCCAGTGCATTAGGACGAACTTTACGTCTACCAATTTTACCACTCTCCATCAATTCCGAAATCCGCAATAAAGCGCAATAAATTTGGTCGTATGGGATTTTATGTCTAACTTTGTAAATATCATCCTGCGGAGTGTTATACTAATATATTAGGCATAAATATCATTATGGTGACATTTACAAACAAATCATTGGCTACACCTGATGTAATCAGGAATCTCGGCATGAGGTTTCGTGATTACAGGTTGCGGTTGCGCATGACCCGTAAGGAGGTTTCCGAAGCGGCATCTATCGGCATGACCACACTTTATAGATTTGAGTCTGGCAATATGACAGACATTTCGTTCAGTACTCTTCTGAGACTATTAAAGACAATTGGGCTTGGAGAGAACTGGGATGCACTGCTGCCCGAATTGCCCGAATCACCTTATATGTATAAGGACAATGAGAAAAAGGCACAACGTGTTCGCCATTCCGCGAAAAAATAATTACGGGCATGAAATACTTGAAAGTCAATCTATGGGGGCAGGAAATCGGACGGCTCGTGTGGGACTCAGCCACGAGACGTACATATTTTACATATAACCCTGAGCAGAAAGACAGGATTCCTGACATTGCTCCGCTAATTTCTCCTGCGAAGAACCGGAACTTTCTTTTGCCTATATATGGGGATGATCGGCCTATTTACCAGGGGCTTCCTCCGTTTATAGCTGATTCATTGCCGGATTCCTGGGGTAACACTCTATTTGACAAATGGGTAAAGGACAATAAAATACCACGCAATAAAGTTACGCCACTGTATAAACTGATGTTCATTGGCACACGAGGTATGGGAGCTTTGGAATATGAGCCTTACGCTGCAGACCTTACCCATACTCGCACAATCGACATCAAATCGCTATACGATATTTCTCTCAAAATTCTTGAAGACCGAGACAACATCGTACTGAATGCCAACGAGGAACTGACGTTGCAGGCATTGCTTGCCGTGGGTACGTCAGCCGGAGGTCGCCAGATGAAGGCGATTATCGCCATTGACAACACGACCGGAGAAATCCGGTCGGGTCAGACAGATGGACTTGACGGTTATGAATATTATATCTTGAAGTTTGGTGACAAATCCATGCCTATTGCCGAAATTGAAACTGCATATTACAACATGGCAGTTGCAGCCGGAATCGAAATGGAGGAATGTCGGTTATTGCCCATAGACGGCATCAACCATTTTCTCACCAAACGTTTCGATAGAAAAAACGGCCAAAAGATTCATGTTCAGACTTTGGCTGCCATAAACCCCGAGGCACGAAGCTATGAAGACCTCGTTGCGACCTGTCGCGAACTGTCAATCTCCGAGTCTGAGATTGAGCAGCTCTTCGCACGGATGGTTTTTAATGCCATGGCCAACAATACTGATGACCATAACAAAAACTTCTCATTCCTACTTGAAGAGGATGGGAAATGGCGGATGTCACCGTCATACGATACGACATTTATATTCAACACAAAAGGCACAGGTCCCAATATCGAGCGTAGATTGAGTATTGGAGGAGAAATAAGTGAGATTTCCAAGACAGACCTACTCGATTTTGCAAAACAGCATGATATAAAGAATGCCAACGCAATCATAAACCGTGTAGCCGAGGCAATTTCAAAATTCGGCGAATACGCCGAGCGGTGCCATATCACTCAACCATGGCGTGGTATAATCCAAAAGACACTGAGCGACAATCTTATCGCTTTCGGTTGTATCTCCAAAGACGATGGTATCGAAAAATCCTTGTGCGATATGCACGGAAGAACTATTACTGATTTTTCGGTATCAGTCAATTCCAAAGGGCATTATGAAGTAGTTGTGACAATTGACGGACAGCGTCATCGGCGATTCGTCAGACCCAATATGAACCTCTATACCGACCTGACAAAACAGGACATTTATAATCTTCCAGCCGATGAGAAAATCCGATTGGCTGAAATCCTGTTCCCTCCGGAATAGAGCCTATCGGCTCAAATCCGGCTAAAACATTGGGAAAATCGGCTCAATCTGAAACCATTTTTCATGGATATAGCTTAAAATTTGAGCCGATAAACAGGATAAAACTCCTCTATGGATAAGACTGCGGCAGACACATATCGACAGAGTAAAAATCAGTGGATTTGTACGCTCATCTGTATGCCACCAAAAGTTAAAGTTGCCATATTCCTTTGATATTCGGAGTATTATAGCTAAATTTGCGTTGAGTCACTGTTGTCGGTTTGGCAAATGCGGCTTGTAAGAAATTAAGTATCAAACGGTTAACCACTTACAAACGTAGAAAATTCACGTCATTTGTACGGATTAGCTTTGTATCCATCTGTATATCAATAAATTAACCGCTTCTGCATCGGCAAGTAACTATTTGGCTATAAAGTAGTTGAAATACTAATAATGACAAGTAACGCCCAAAACCAGGGCGTTATTTTTTTCGCCGTATTGGGCATTTCAGGGGCTTTTTAGCCGTTTGTCTATCTTTTTTCGCTTTCTCATTTGTACGTCGGCTCATTTTTCCGAGGTGAGGACGATTATGGTTCCAACTGGGACTGCATGGGACATGCCGGGACAGAATTAACGGAATTAACTAACAAAGTTATGAGCAGTACAATTGAAATCAAAAAGATTTGCGAGCAATGCGGCAAAGAGTTCATCGCCCGCAAAAGTTCTACTCGCTACTGTAGTAAGCGATGCGCAGAACACGCCTACAAGGATAAGCGACGAGAGGAACATGTTCGTCTTCAAAATGAGTTGTCGGGAATAAAACGTGAAGAGATTAAAAATCCTATTCTCGATTTTATGACTCCGCGTCAGTGTGCGACATTTCTCGGCATTGGGAAATCAACAGTCTATCGTGCTTTGGCTTCCAACTCCATGTATCTTTACGACATCATTGGCACCAAACTCATCTTCGAGGGTAGATATGACGAGGCTGTGGACTGGCTTAAAAGAGTTACTCCTCGGTTCGAGCAGACACGCCATGTGTCGAAATATTTCGACAGGGACCCATTCGGCTACAAAGGCCGAAGCAAGAATGCCCCGCTGTATAAGTTGCATTTTGCTGAAAAGATGACTGATCTCGAAAAACAAATTAAGAAAGAAAAAGATCCTAATCAAAAAGCCGACCTCATGCTCACTTACGCTAATGGTATGCAAAACCCTGTCGGAGTCAGAGCGTGGCCACTTACAACTACTGGGGTGAAGCATACTATCGGGCACTCTATAGTCAACACCGCCAGTCTGGTATCCTTGCCGTTATTGCTCGGGCAGAAGAGATACGCGATAAAGTTCTCGCTCTTTGTACCGACGATGAAAGAGCGGCGAAAGCATACGCATTACTTGGCAAGCACAGAACCGCTGCTACCCGTTATCCAAACACCAAAACCGCAGCCTGTCTCCGCCGCGTTTGTAATAATCTTTACGACTACACTTATCATCCCGTAATCCTGCCGCCCGCCATGAGGCCATCTAAATTATGAGTTTTTCAACTTGAGATAGACTCATGAAAAGAAAGAGTTGATTCGCAGCAGCCTTATTAAAATGGTTGATACATAATGAGGGATGTATCCTTTTGATGGAGATACGAAGACGGGTCCGGTGCAACCGACATGTACAATAGGCTAATCTGGCATCCAGTATATACCACCCGTGGTTCGGTGGGTTGCAACCCAGTTTCTCAGTTCATCAAGCGTGGCAACGCCATCTTCTATTACGGCCTGATAATACTCAACGCCGTGTATCTCTTCATCGTCCGGCGTTTCAAATTTCAATCTTAGAATGGTTTGCCGTTGTTTTTCTGTCAGTCGGGCATTAATACGCTGCGCCATAAGTTCAAAGAACCCGTCATATTGCGTTCCGGATTCTATGTGTATCATATCGAGTTGCCATTTATCGCCTTTTGCATCTTCATAGATTGCGTGCCACGCTATGCAATGTTCGTCGGTATGAAGTCCGTTTATGCACCGTATTTCCTTAATGTGCTGATTCTTGGCCAAGTCTGCAATTATGGCAAAACTGGATTCTTCGGTTATTCCTGAGGAATATACGTGAATATCAATATCAAGGTGTTTGACAAGCAGCTTCATAGCCAACGAGCCTATCACGTTGGCCCTGCAGCCGTGATTCTCCCAAAATGTCAGGAGATCAAGTCGTTTTATAACCTCATGTGCCCTTTGTTGATTTTGCAGGGCCAGCAATTCATAGTTTTGCATCTGCGGATGGATAAATCTGCAAAGATATAATATTTCCGTATTATAGCTCAGTACATTCAAATAGTTTTTTTGGGAAACCGAAACGTACATTGCGCGGTTATATAGAAAAGTTTAAACAATGAGAGATCCGGACCATGAAACGGTAAGCTTCATGGATATTCTTGGTAATGACAATACTCACAGCCGGATGGCAGAAATATATGGACGGCAGAATTCCTCCGCGTCTTCAGGCTACGGCCGTAAAGATTGATTTGCCGGACAATAGAACTAAACAAATATGAATGAAATTTCGCCCTTGGTCCCTTTGATTCTCGGTGCAATTGCGTTTGCATTGTTCCTATGCCTCTTTGTCGGAGCGTGGATAGTGGCAATGCGTAACCGGCGCATCATCCGCAGAAACTCCCGACATCAGGATACAGACAATTGTCAATCAAATTAATGCAAGCGGAAGTATTATTTGTACTGTCTATCGCATTATGATGTGATGCAAAATAAACTTTTAAGGGTATATTTTTTGAGTTATAGACCTGAAAAGTTATCTTTGCAGAAGTACTAATTTTATCTGTTGATTGTCTATGGAATGCTCTTATCCTCAGGTGCCTAAACCGCGATACACTATGTCGTGGCTGGGATTGCACACTCTTTTTGCTTTGCTGGCTGCATGTGTTATGGCCTTAATTGCAGCCGCTATTGATTCTTTGTCAGGTGCGCGTTTGTCAAGTGGCCTGCTGCTCCAGTCAAATGCAGCTTTGGTCAGTGATGCCACGAGTTACTGCTTTGTTGTTACCTTGCTCACTCTCATGTCGCTCATGCTTGTGGAAATAAAGTTCCGCAAGCCGGTAAATTATATTCAGTATGGGCTCGTTACCTGCGCGTTAGGGCTTTTCTTCCTGTTATTGTTGTCACTGTCCGAGCCTTTTAAATTCATTTGGGCTTATGTTATTGTATGTGTCATGACAATATCCCTTCTCGGATGGTTTGTGCATGGTATGATGCGTGCCCGAAAGGCTGTAAACATGATTGTGTTGATTCTTTTTGTGGAGTATGCTGCTGTACTTTTGCTGCTGTATATGGGCAATTTGGCATTGCTTGTAGGCAGCCTCATTCTGTTCGTGGTATTGGCTTTTGCCATGTACTTCACACTTAAGCTAAAGATGGTTGATAACGAACTTACATTGAAATAAAGAGCCATGCCTATTGCTACACCGCCTCCGGTGCCGGAGCGTTTTATTAAGAGCAATCACTCTAATATGAGTTATGGCACAAGGTTGGCATTGATATCGCTGATTGGCGTTCTGCTTATGATCGCCTCCTTCATAGTATGGGGTTTTACCTCGTCTCGTGAGGCCACAAGCACAACTACTGCACGTGAAATAGCTGAAGCATGGGGTGAAACTGTGAAAATAGATGGCGTGGAATTGGAGCGCGACTCCCTGTCATCAGCCATTGTTCCTGAATCATATCGTTGTTCTGCTGTAGTTGAGTCACAGATTCTTCATCGCAGCATCTATGAGGCACAGGTGTATAATGCTCAAATATCTTTAAGCGGCAAGATGCAGGCGATTGCCGATTCGTGTGGTGCCAGTCGTTTTGTGTTCGGTGTGTCGCCCGCCTCTGTGGTGTCAATAGACCCTTTGGTTCTCGGTGGACGCGAATATGCATGGACTCAGACCGAAAATGGGTTTGTTGCCGAAGTAAATGAGGGGGGAGACGAACCGTTCCAGATTAATCTTAAAGTCAAAGGTTCACAAGGTATCATTGTGAAGCAGTGCGGACTGAAAAACGAAATCAACATCAGTGGCAATTGTGCCAATCCTTCGTTTGGCACAGTTGATGAGTCTCTCTATGAAAAGCCGGATTATTATGGTGCAGACCCGTGTCCTCTTCCTGAGAAACGTAGTGTGACAAAAGAGCAGTTCTCGGCATCTTGGTGTGATGACAACGCCATGTCGATAGCCACCTATGCCAGTGTGACTTTTCTTTTGGGTGTTGACAGATACCAGAAAGTGGAGCGCAGTCTGAAATATGCATTCCTGATAATATTGTTCACGTTCCTGAGCGTGTTTTTTGCCGAGCGTCTCACCAAATATCCCATTCCTGTGCTCAATTATTTGCTCATAGGGCTTGCTCTTATTTTGTTTTATGTGCTGTTGTTGTCGCTGTGTGAGCATATGACATTTGGCGTGGCATATGCGATTGCCTCAGCCATGACCGCGTGCCTAATATCGTTGTATATGTGGGGGATGCTTCATTCCAAGAAAGTGGCCGGCACCATTCTGGCTATTCTTGCAGTGATGTATGCTTCATGCTATGTGCTGCTGTGTCTTAGCACTTATGCACTAATCATGGGTGCACTGATGATGTTTTGTGCGCTTGCGGTGAGCATGTACGCATCGCTTAAAATTAAGTTCTGATTTGCTCAGGTATTAAAAAAATAACAATGGAGCGCCTGAAGAACGCTCCATTGTTGTAGGATATTATTTGTCAATTATTTGATTCGAGCTTTGATAGCTGCTGTTTCAGCCTCGTAACCGGGCTTTTCAAGCAGTGCAAACATGTTGCGTTTGTAAGCTTCCACGCCGGGCTGGTTGAAGGGGTTCACTCCAAGAATATAACCGCTTATGCCGCATGCTTTTTCAAAGAAGTAGATAAGCTGGCCAAGGTACAGCTCGTTAAGATCCGGCACGGATACAATGAGGTTGGGCACATTGCCGTCCACGTGGGCAATGCGGGTGCCGAGTTCAGCCATCTTATTCACCTGATCCACGCGCTTTCCGGCTATATAGTTGAGGCCGTCAAGGTTGTCGGGATCTGATGGGATAATCACTTCATTTTTTGTGGCTCCCACGCTTATGACAGTTTCAAAGATAGTGCGTTCGCCATCCTGAATCCATTGGCCCATGGAGTGCAGGTCAGTGGAGTTGTCCACAGCTGCCGGATAGATCCCTCTGCCGTCTTTACCTTCGCTTTCGCCGTAAAGCTGTTTCCACCATTCGCCGAAGAAATGAAGTTTAGGATTGTAGTTGACCATGATTTCTATCTTTTTGCCTGCACGGTACAAAGCATTGCGAGTTACTGCGTAAACCAATGACGGGTTGGTGTTGTCAGTGGCTTGGGTTGCGGCTTCCATCTGTGCGGCTCCGCGCAGCAACGCGCGAATGTCGTATCCGGCCACAGCGATGGGTAGCAGACCTACAGGGGTGAGAACCGAGAAGCGGCCACCCACATTGTCTTCAATCACGAAAGTCTTGTAACCTTCAGTGGTGGCAAGCTGGCGCAGCGCACCGCGTTTAGCGTCTGTGATAGCCACGATGAGCTTTGATGCCTTTTCTTTGCCTACCTTGTTTTCAAGCATCTCTTTGAGCAGACGGAAAGCGATGGCAGGTTCGGTGGTTGTTCCAGATTTGGATATTACTATGATACCGAATTTCTTATCTTTAAGATAATCCATTAGCTCATACAGGTAGTCTTCACCTATGTTCTGGCCGGCAAACAACATTTTGGGAGCCTTGTTGTCACATCTGTATGCCGAGAAAGAGTCGCTGAGAGCTTCAATAACAGCTTTGGCTCCGAGGTATGAGCCGCCAATACCAATGCTTACAACAACTTCACATTCTTTTTGCAGGTCGGCAGCCACGGATTCAATGTCAGCTACAAGGCTTTCCGGTGTGCGTGTGGGCAGATCCACCCAACCAAGAAAATCATTTCCTGCGCCGGTGCCTTGCTCCACTTTGTTGAGACCGTCCACACCCTGCGGCATAAGGTCCTGTATCTGTTGCTCGGATACTGTGCCTAAAGCGTTTTTGATGTCAATGCTGATTTTAGTCATGAGATATTTGGTTTTATGAGAGATTATCAAATGAAAGTTTCTGCCATAGTCTTGATGGCTACTGACGGCTTTACTCCGCGATACAATATATCGTACACGCCGTCAAGAATAGGCATCGTGACCCCAAAATGGCGATTGATTTCATATATGCATTTAGTGCCGTAATAGCCCTCCGCTGTCTGTTCCATCTCCATTCGGGCGGCGTTGACCGAATAGCCTCTGCCTATCATGGAGCCGAAGTTGTGGTTGCGGCTGAATTTGGAATAGGATGTCACAAGCAGGTCGCCCAGATATACCGAATCGCATATCTGTCGCGGACGGGGATATACCGTGTCCACAAACCTCTCCATTTCGCGTATGGCGTTTGACACGAGCATGGCCTGAAAATTGTCTCCGTTTTTCAGTCCGTGCACTATGCCGGACGCTATGGAGTAAACATTTTTAAGTACTGCCGCATACTCTATTCCGTCCACATCGCTTGATGTTATGGTGTGCATGGCTTTGCCACTCAGACAGTTTGCAAACTGCTCGGCATGGAATATGTCATTGCATCCCACCGTGAGATAACTTTGGCGTCCCAATGCCACCTCTTCAGCATGACATGGTCCGCTTATAACCAGCATCCGTTCGGGCGGCACGCCATACTTACGCTCCATATAAGTGGATATGATGAGGTTGTCATCGGGAACTATGCCTTTCACTGCCGACACCACAAATTTGCCTTCAAGAGATGTGGTGAGTTTTTCCATGTGGCTCTTGAAGTAGGGTGACGGCATTACAAGAAGCAATGTGTCGGCCTGCTCCACCACATAGTTGATGTCGCTGGAAAAATCTATGCGTTCAATATCAAACTGCACATCACTAAGATATGCGGGGTTATGACGCAATCGTTTGAAATCAGCGATGCGGTCATCGCGGCGCATATACCACAATATGGTTTCGCAATTATCAAGCAGAAGTTTGGCCAAAGCTGTAGCCCAGCTTCCGCCTCCCATTACTGCCACTTTGCCAGGGAAATTCATTGTTATTATAACGTGAGTTGTTACTCCAAAGTTCAGGCCTGTGACTCTTTTGCCTCATCCTGTTTCGGTGTGGCTGACTCAATCCATGCTTTCACATCGTCGGCAGTGGGGTTTTTGAGTTCAAGCTTGTATTTCTTGTTGATTCCGCACATATCCTGTTGGAGTTTGCCGGCTGATGACACGCTGCCGAGAGCCTCCACAGTGAGTACGCCAAGCTTATGAAGCACGGGTACCCATTCCTCCGGTACTCCCACTGTGGCGAAAGCTTGTGCATTGTCGCGCTTTGCTGTTTTTTCAGGACGCATCTGCGGGAAGAACAGTACTTCCTGTATGGTGGTCTGACCGGTCATCAGCATTACAAGACGGTCCATACCTATACCCATACCAGATGTGGGCGGCATGCCGTATTCAAGAGCGCGAATAAAGTCATGGTCAATTATCATTGCCTCGTCATCACCTTTTTCGCTCAGACGCATCTGCTCCACAAAGCGTTCGTACTGGTCAATAGGATCGTTGAGCTCCGAGTATGCATTGGCAAGTTCCTTACCGTTTACCATCAGCTCAAAACGCTCGGTGAGTTCCGGATTGTTGCGATGACGCTTGGTGAGCGGCGACATTTCAATCGGGTAATCTATGATAAACGTGGGCTGAATGTAGTTGCCTTCGCATTTCTCTCCGAATATCTCGTCAATGAGCTTACCTTTACCCATTGATCCATCCACTTCAATATCAAGTTGCTTGCATACAGCGCGCAAATCATCTTCGCCCATGCCGGTTATGTCGATTCCGGTAAACTCTTTGATGGCATCAATCATGGTGACGCGGCGATAAGGAGCCTTAAAGTTTATGATGTTTTCGCCAATCTGCACCTCGGTGGTGCCGTTCACATCCATGCATATCTTTTCAAGCATCTTTTCTGTGAAGTTCATCATCCAGTTGTAGTCCTTGTAGGCCACATAAATTTCCATGCAGGTGAATTCCGGATTATGGGTGCGGTCCATACCTTCGTTGCGGAAGTTTTTGGAAAACTCATAGACGCCTTCAAATCCACCTACTATCAGACGCTTCAGATAAAGTTCATCAGCAATACGCAGATACAACGGAATGTCAAGTGCGTTATGGTGTGTGATGAACGGACGCGCGGAGGCTCCACCGGGTATGGACTGAAGAATGGGAGTTTCCACTTCCATGTAGCCGTGGTGATTGAAGAAAGAGCGCATGCTGTTGTAAACCTTGGTACGCTTTATGAAAATTTCTTTTACGCCATCGTTTACCACCAGATCCACATAGCGGCGGCGATAGCGCAGTTCAGGGTCGTCAAACGAATCGTAAACCACACCGTCTTTCATCTTCACTATGGGAAGAGGACGGAGTGATTTGCCCAGCACCGTTATTGAGCGGGCATGTATGGTGATTTCGCCGGTTTGGGTGCGGAACACAAAACCTTCCACCCCAATAAAATCGCCTATGTCAAGAAGCTTTTTTATGACAGAATTGTAGAAATCTTTGTTTTCGCCCGGACAGATGTCATCACGGCTCACGTAAATCTGTATGCGGCCACGGGAATCCTGCAATTCAATGAATGTGGCTTTACCCATCACGCGGCGGCTCATAATGCGCCCGGCCACGCTCACATTCTGTTCGAGAGCACCGTCAGTGAAATCACGTTTTATATCGTCGGAGTAAGCGGTTACAGGAAATTCAGCTGCCGGATAAGGTTCAATACCCAAGCGGCGCATTTCGTCAAGACTACCTCTGCGCACAATCTCTTGTTCGCTAAGTTCCAATATATTAGTTGTCATAGCTATGAAAAAGGGTTTTATTTTCTGCAAAAATAATCAAATTTATTAAAATTCACGGCATTATGAGCCTAAAAACAGGCTATCAACGGGCATACAGAGTCTGCAATCGGGAATAGTGGGTCTGTGGACTGAATGACTCAATGGCCTGCAACTGTATGGCTGCGTGGTCAGGAGCAGATTGCCATTGTTTTTTGATTGCATCGGCCAAAGCCTCGGAGCTGCCGGATGTGAATATTGTGCCATTGCAGCCTTTTATCAGTTCAGGAATACCCCCAATGGCTGCACCGACAACCGGTGTCCCGGCACAAAGTGACTCAATTACACTCAGTGGATTGTTTTCATACCATTCTGACGGTATTACCGAGAACCGTGCCTTGCTGAGTAATTCACGCACCTCATCACCGTTAAGACGCCCAAGAAATTCAATATTGGGGCAGGCGGAGTATTTGGCTCTCAGCTCTTCGCTGAGCGGACCGTTGCCGGCTATTTTGAGTTTGTAGGGTAGTGCGGCTGCTGTGGATAATAATGTGCGTACACCTTTTTCTTCCGACAATCTGCCTACATAACAATAGTATTCATCGCGTTCCTGTGATGCATCACATTTGCGGTAAGCATCAATCATTTCAGGTGCTACGAAATTGCATAGCGTAACGAGTTTGTCGGAATTGAATCCTCCCTGCTGCATCTTGGCGTTCATGAACTCACTCGGACATATGAAGCAGTCCACATTGTCTTCAAGAACTTTGCGCCTCCATTTCACTGCTTCCAGCCATGCCACTGCGCTGGCCGCAAGAGATCCTTTCATACACTTTGTGGTTAGTACGGGCAGCTTGGATGAGAAGCATTTTTCGCACACTTTCCCATTGGTGTTAAGACAGGAATATGAGGGACAAATGAGCTTGTAATCATGAAGTGTCCACACTACCTTGGCACCGGTCTTGTGTGCCATTAAAGCAAGCACGGGTGACAGATAGGAATGTATGTTGTTGAGATGTACCACATCGGGTTGGAAATCCTTGAGCAGTGAAGCAAATTTGTGCTTTATGTCACCAAGTCCCAGCATGCGTTTGAGTGCATTGATTTTGGCACCTGCACCTCCTGAAAAATCCACTTCCTCAGGCCAATAGCTATCCCATCGGCTTGGCAAGTTCTCGGGATATTGCATGGCAAATATTGCCGTTTCGTGACCTTGGCGTTTGAGCAGCTCCTCAAGATTGAGAGTGCACACGCAGTCGCCGCCACGACGGTAATAGAATTTGTTTACAATCAGAACTTTTTGTTTCATGAGTGCAAATATATGAAATATTCCCTAACTTTTTGGGCGTTTGGGAAATTATAGTTATGTTTGCAATAACATAACCAAGCTCCGTGACTAAGGAGATAAAACTATAAAACTATGCCCATACCTAAGAAAGCGCCTAAAAAGCCTAAAGCCGAGAAACTTTTGCCACTGGTGAAAAACGATCCTTATCTTATGCCGTTTGCCGCCGCTATAGCGGGGCGTCATGAAGATGCCGTGCGCAAGGAAAAAGAGCTCACATCCGAGTGCGGCTCATTGAAAGATCTTGCCAACGGTCATGAATTTTTCGGCATGCACCGCAATGCCGACGGTAGCTGGACTTTCCGTGAGTGGGCTCCAAATGCTACACGAATAGTGCTGATTGGCGATTTCTCCGACTGGAAAGCTTTGGCCCGTTATGACCTTGAACGCAAAGATAACGGGGTGTGGGAAATCAATCTGCCTGCTGACGCTATTCATCATGGCGATTATTATAAAATGCTGGTGAGCTGGCAGGGCGGTGAGGGAGAGCGAATCCCCGCTTACGCTACCCGTGTGGTGCAGGATCCGACGACACATCTGTTTTCGGCACAAGTTTGGGAGCCGGAGCATGAATACGAATGGAAAGTTGCCGAGTTCAAGCCTGACACCAAGCCGCTGCTCATTTATGAGTGCCATATAGGCATGGCGCAGGAGCGAGAGGATGTCGGCACGTATGCTGAATTTCGTGATCTGATTCTTCCCCGCATAGCTCGCGATGGCTATAATGCCATTCAGATAATGGCTATACAGGAGCACCCTTACTATGGCTCTTTCGGTTATCATGTGAGCAATTTCTTTGCCCCGTCAAGTCGTTTTGGCACACCAGAGGATCTCAAATCACTTATCGACACTGCCCATTCTATGGGAATAGCGGTGATTATGGATATAGTCCATTCACATGCCGTGAAAAATGAGCTTGAAGGGTTGGGACGCCTTGATGGAAGCTATAACCAATATTTCTATGGTGACGGTCGCCGTGAGCATCCTGCATGGGATTCGCTTTGCTTTGATTACGGCAAGAATGAGGTGCTTCATTTCCTGTTGTCAAATTGCAAATATTGGATGGAGGAATTCCGCTTTGACGGATTCCGTTTTGACGGCGTAACATCCATGCTCTATTATAATCACGGTTTGGGACAGGCGTTTGGCAGTTATGATGATTATTACAACGGCAATCAGGATACAAATGCTATTACCTATCTCACGCTTGCCAATAAGCTTATACATTCGCTCAATCCTTACGCCATAACCATAGCCGAGGAAATGAGCGGCATGCCCGGTCTCGCCATACCGTTCAAGGACGGTGGCATAGGATTTGACTATCGCATGGCAATGGGTATCCCTGATTATTGGATCAAGACCCTTAAGGAGAAGAAAGATGAGGACTGGCATCCGACATCCATATTCTGGGAACTGACTAACAGGCGTGATGATGAAAAAACCATAAGTTATGTTGAGAGCCATGACCAGGCTCTTGTTGGCGACAAAACGGTGATATTCCGTCTTATTGACAAGGAGATGTACTGGCACATGAACAAGGACGATGACAATGGCGTGGTGGCACGAGGTATGGCATTGCACAAGATGATTCGTCTCGTTACTGCTGCTACTATTAACGGTGGTTATCTCAACTTTATGGGCAATGAGTGGGGACATCCCGAATGGATTGATTTCCCGCGTGAAGGCAACGGCTGGAGCTACAAATATGCACGACGCCTCTGGAGCCTTGTGGACAACGGATTTCTTAAATATGAATTCCTTAATAACTTTGATAACGCCATGATTCATTTAATCAGCAGCGTTTATAATTTCCAGAGTTTGCCCGTGGGCAAATTGTGGGAAAAGGATGATGATCAGGTTTTGGCTTTCAGTCGTGGGGATTTGATATTTGTATTCAACTGGCATCCGTTCAAGTCATTTGATTCTTATGGCATTTTAACGCCTCCCGGCGAATATGAGGTTGTGCTCTCCAGTGACAATCCTGATTTCGGCGGTTACGGCAATGTGGATGAGTCCGTGCATCATTTCACCATTCATGATGACCTTTATAGCCCGATAGGAGTAGAATGGCTCAAGCTCTATTTGCCCAGCAGAAGTGCAATGGTGCTTCGCCGAAAGAAGCAATCCCGACCGCGCAAATCCACTTCAGCCAAAAAGTAATCTGCGCACACACATAAAATCATAAGAGAGTGCATCAGAATTCTGATGCACTCTCTTTTTCGTTGTCTTTCATCGGACTTGTGTGGAGCTGGAGGGATTCGAACCCTCGTCCAAACGCGGAGCTAATGAGCTTTCTACATGCTTAGTTTCCACTTGGTTTTCGTGTTGCAACAGGCCGGAAACTGCCAATTACAACCTTATCCTCTAAATTTTCGGGAGCTTCGCAAGGCTTTCGGCTCCCTATTCCCGATTTACCTGCACCGCCTGATCGATTAGTCTCGGAAAAAGGACAATCGGGCGATGTCTTGTCGCTCCAACTTTTGGAGCGATTAAGCTAATCTACTGTACTTCAATTAAGCAGCAAGAGCGTAGTTATTTTCGCCATTTAAAATTGCTGATGTCCAAGTTTTAAGAGCACAGGCATCATGGCTCTGCATGCTTACACACCATCTCTACACGCTGTCAAAACCAGTCAACCCCATGTAGCGCTTAGGCGCATAAAACTTTGCAAATATACGAATTCTTGGTTACTTCGTCAAAAAAATAATCGTTTTTGAGTTTTAATTTCACTTGTTACACTTGTCACCATTCAAACTCGACTGTCATTCCAAGACCACTTAGTGTGGCATCTGAGGCATCCCAATAGTAGAAATTGTTGTTGGCTGTGGTGAGCTGGTATGTGACACCGATATTTACAGCCTGACGCGGATTTTTGCTGTTAATGGGTATGCGCACTCCCGCCGACGGTTTGAAATAAAATTGTGTGGCTCCGCCCAGTCTGCCATGCTGCAATCGCAGGTAACTATCTCCAATTAGCCACGACGCACCGAACTTGAAATCCACATACGCACCAACTTTGTTCTGGTTGCCTATGATGAATCGGAAATCGGTGAATACCGGTATCATAGCTTTTGTTGAAGATGAGTTGTGATCGTAATACGATGGCCAATTGTCGGAGTTGACAGTGGAATCGGTTGCTGATTGTCGGCTCATGGCCACATCTACACCCAATCCAACACCCATGAAGAACCAAGAGGAGTATTGAAATCCCTGAGAAGTGCTGATGCCGAGCATGTTGGCACGGTTGCTTCCTATGCCTGCCGTCCCTGATAGCTCTACAAACCCCTTGTAGCGCATTGAACCTGAAAGGGCAGGGGAAATGAGATTGGGCAATTGTGATGTTATTTCATACAGTTGGGCTTGCGCCGGTTGGCATGTCAGAAGCAGCATGACCACTACGGTTGGCGCAAGCAAATGTCTAAGTTTGATAATCATAATACATGAATGTTAGTACTTTACTAACATTCATGGTGGTGAGAGTGTTTGATTGGCACCACATAAAGTTGTGCATTTTCAAATCTGGTCACGATAACATGGGTTCCTTCAGCTATATATCCCCGTTCGCTCACGGCATCAAATTCCTGATTGTGAATTATGATCTTGCCTCCGGGACGCATGTCGGTGGCTGCTTCTGCCTCATGTCCCACATATTCACGCATGGAAGTATCTACTCCGATGTAGCCGTCCTCCACAAGCTGTGATTTCATAAGTTCGGTGTGGCGCCGTACGAATTTGGGACCATATCGTGATGTCAGGTACCATGTCAACCCCACGGTGAGCAGTATTGCGGCCATAAATGTGCCTATGGCTTTCCCTATGGCATTCATCGTTACCCCTGTTTCAGGTATTGAGAAACTTTGTATCAGGGCCGCTATGATTGCCACACCCATTGCTGCTATGCCACTTATGCCACATATCCCGAATCCGGGTATCACAAAAAGTTCCAGAAGCATCAGCACTATTCCTATTGCAAACAACACCACAACCCATGCGCTCACGACTCCCCCCAGACACAGTGGCAGAAAATAGAGCAGGGCAGCTGTACATGCCACAACTGTTGGAAATCCCATTCCGGGACTATGCATTTCAAAGTAAAGTCCACCTAAAATAAGTGTTATGAGTATAGCCTGCACGGCGGGATTTGTGAGAAATCCTATAAGCGTTGTTTCCCATTTCGGCTGGTATTGCTCAATGGAGTATTCTTTTACATTAAGTTGATTGAGCACATCTTTGATTGATTCGGCCTTACCGTCGGCAAAGCCCCATTTTATTGCCTCATCGGGAGTGAAAGTTAGTACCTTGGTGGAATCTATCAGCCCGGGAACCTCAATACGAGTGTCAACCATGGCTTCTGCCACAAGCGGATTCCTGCGCCATTGCATGGTTGAATCTTCCTTCATTACCTTGCCGTGGCTTTCAGCCGTGGCACGCATCATGGCACGCATGTATGACTGATATTTGTCGGGCATTGCGGCTCCGTCCACACCATTCACTACCGTAGCCGCTCCCATTGATGCATCGGGGCGCATGAATACACTGTCACATGCCAGTGCTATCAATGCTCCGGCTGATGCCGCATTATTGTCAACAAACGCCACCACTGGTTTGCTGTAATGCAGAAGAGCAGTGCGGATGCTGTCGGCGTGAAGCACTTCGCCGCCGTAGGTGTTGAGATGCACCAGCAGCATGTCTGCATTTTGCTTGTCAGCCTCAATAAGAGCATTGCGTGTGTATTGCCATGTGGTGGACCCTATTTCATCATCAATGCGCAGAACATATACTTTGATGTTTGCAGCGAAACTGCTGATGCCGGTCAGTATGACCAGTGCAATGGAAAGTAATAAATGGTTCATATCGGTTCGTTTGTGGTTGGTCTGTCAGGAATATTTGTTGTCCTTGTGCTGTCGTGTTCCTCCGGGACAAGCGGGTCAGGAGTCTCGCACTCAGGTATTGAATCAGGTCTTTGTGGCAATGAATCTGTGAGGATAACATTCTGTATGGTGTCCGGTTTTTCCTCAGTTCTGGATTCTTTTTTCTTCTTGCCAAGGATGAGCTGCACCACGTTATATCCCTCATCACGGTTCACGGCCTGATCACGGTCCGACGGGTTGATTATTATCGGAGTGCCCGGAGTCACAAACTCCACAAGTTTCATTATGTTGTCGTTGTGAATGCGTATGCAGCCATGGCTTGATCTTCCTCCCAGCGACCATGGCGCGCATGTGCCGTGTATTCCTACCTGAGTTGTGACAGGGTTTGTGACGCGGATAAAACGTGGCCCGAATTGGCCTTTGACCGGCGATGTTTTGCCATCGTCATCTGTGTACAGCCAGTCAGTGGAATCATAAGTTAGTCCGGCAGCGAAAAATCCTTCCGGAGTCCGGTTGTCACGTTTGGCATGCTTCGTGCCGTATTTACTTGAGCAGCACATACGGTAGCGGTCTATCTCTTCGCCGAAACGGTTATAAAGAATCACATATCTTGATCCTTTATCTACTATAATGAAGTAGGGATATGAACTTGCCAAAAGTTTTTGGGCATATTCTACGCTCTGTTCTGCAATCCGGGGTATTATACCACGTTGGTATTCCTCCCAATGCTCCGAACCTCGCATGAACTCCATAAGTTCTTCAGCAGCCGAAACATCGTGGTCAAGTGTCACAATCTCAGGAGCGGCCGGTTCATCCTCAACCACAATTGTGTCGGTGTAGTCATCACAGGCCACACTGTCTGTTGCGGGTAGCTCTTTAGGCGCATGAGTTCCGCCGCAGGCATACATAATGGCAGCCAAGACTATGAATAATAAATGCCGCTTCATGTGTGCAAATATATATAATCACCCTTTCATATCCAAACACTTGTGCCTTTGCCACAGTTTTAGTTGCTTTTGCGGCCGAAATCCTTGGGAACCTTTATAAGCATGGCTACCGCTATGGTCAATACACAGCATACCGTTACCCATACAAAGAACATCTCATACCCCATAAGTTCCTGTAGTTTGCCTGCAATCATGCCAGGCAACATCATGCCAAGAGCCATGATTCCCGTGCACATGGCATAGTGGGAAGTTTTGTTGGGGCCTTGTGAGTAAAATATAAGATACATGGTATAGGCAGTGGCTCCAAATCCGTAACCCGCTTGCTCCAATGCCACGCAGCCGTAGATCATCGGTATGCCCACATGTCCCGCCATACTTAGATATACGAAGGCAATACATGTCAGCGACATGCTCCATGCCATGGGCTTGAGCCACTTTGCAAGACCGCCTTTTGACACGACTATACCACCGGCAATACCTCCGAGCATTAGCGCAGTTACCCCTACGGTGCCATAACATATTCCTACTTGGGCAGTAGTCATGCCCAGCCCTCCTGCTTCCGGCGTGTCAAGTAAGAAAGGCGTTATGAGTTTCACCAACTGTGCTTCCGGAAACCTGTACAGAAGCATGAACAGAAGGGCAATAGCGGTGTGCGGTTTCTTGAAAAAACTCACGAATGTGCCTGCAAACTCTTTAACCACATTAGTGAGCGATGTGATTTTTTCTGCCATTTTATCCGCAGCGGGGTGGGGGAGGATTATGGAATGCCATATGGCAAGAACCACAAATGTGCCGGAAAGAACGCCCATTACTATCATCCAGGCAGTATGCGGCGGTGAGTCAGGATGAGCCAATTCTATCCATCCCGCCACAGTAACAAGAGCACCTTGGCCTGTGAGCATGGCAATGCGATAAACGGTGGTACGGATGCCCACGAAAAACGACTGTCGTTCTTGCGACAATGCCAGCATATAGTACCCGTCAGCGGCAATATCGTGGGTGGCCGAAAGAAATGCTACAATCCAGAATGCCGCAAGCGACAGACAAAACCATCCTCCTAAAGGCAATGCGAGTGCAACGGCACCAAATCCGGCTGCCAAAGCCCATTGCATTGCTATCACCCAATGTCTTCGGGTGCCGAGCATATCCACAATCGGGCTCCACAGCGGTTTTATCACCCACGGCAGATACAGCCATGAGGTGTACAATGCTATATCGGTATTGCTGACTCCAAGTCGTTTGTACATGATTACCGACAATGTCATCACCACGGCATATGGTATCCCTTCCGCGAAATAAAGTGTGGGTACCCATCCCCATCCGTTTTTTGACATATTCATTTCAATACAGCGTTGAGAGTTTTGCCCCCGGATAATAGTGATTCAATATTTCCGCATAGGATTTGCCGGCATCGGCCATAGCGGCCGCTCCTATTTGACACAGACCCACTCCGTGGCCCCAGCCTGCACCTTGCAGCATCCAATGCTGCGGCACTCCGTGTTCATCTGTACCGGAGGTCGTGACGATAAATGCCGAGCTGTACAAGTGACTTTTTGACAGTGAGCGGCGAATTTCCAGCTCCTTGCCTATAGTCATGGTATGTTTCGTGCCTCGTATCCTTAGCTTGTCTATTCTTGCTGACGGTCCGCGATGCAATGGTTCAATGCTCAGTATTTCGCCGAAATCCACACCTGTACGTTCGCGCAGAATCTCTGCCAGTTCCGGTGCCGTGTATTCAACTTTCCAGCGATAGAAATCAGGCGTTTCAAGGTCATATCCGTTCAACACTTTGCGCAGCAGCTGCCGTGACGGTGCCGCGCACCATGCATCGGGATGCGTTGTGCACCATTGGGTGGCACCCTTCTCGGTTGTCAGATCAGGTAAGCTCTCCTCGCCCTCCCTGTCAAGCTTTGGTGCGAGGTAGGGCATATCCTCATTGCTCCAGCAGGTTGAAAACAGCTCCATTGCACCCCCGCAGCATTTTGAGAATCTTGTGTCGCACAGCTTTCCGTCGCTCATGAGCACTTCCCCTTTGGTTGCTTCAATGCTCCGCGCCACGCTTGCCGGCATATTGCTGCGCACTCCTTGGTATCGCTGACAATGGTCATCGGCGCACACATCAAACAGGCCATGGTCCTCGTGGTCATACCATTTTATGCGTTCGTTGTCACTTTCTGTCATTTCCGATTTGGCGCAGTGGCATTTGTGTTGCATCTGGGCAAGAAGCCAGCTGCGCGATATCACAGCATGTGCTTTCAAAAACTCTTCGGGCGCATCGGCATTCATTTCCGAGCTGATTACGCTTCTCAGATATTTTTCCACGCCAATAACATTTACGGCTATAAGTTTGTCTGATGGCGAATGTATTACGTTGAGCGCACCCTCAAATTTTTGCTCCATTTTTTGTTCCCAGTGAAACCCTATCCCTATCACTACATTATGCAGTGTGAACATGCAGTCATTATCAACCGGAGTCAGCTCTACAGGCTTGGTGATGTGTAATTTGCCGGTAAGAATATTTCCTGATGCGTCAGTGTATGCGCCATGCAATGTTATATCAAGGGCATCCGCTTCCATTATTCCCACGTTAACAGTGGGTTCTGATTGATGACTCATAATTCAGAGCGTTTGTAGGCTGTTTCGCAAATTATATCTTTTAACTTGGCGGCGGTCAGCGTGCGGTAGTCATATTCCCTTGGCAATACCCATACACCTCCCATATCCACCGATGCAGGACTGAGAAGCACGCATCCCTCACCTTCTGTGCCATAACAGCTTGGACGGTGCTTGCGGCGTGGTATTATAGCTATGTCAATTTTGTTGTCATGGCTTCGTGCAAGGATATTTACATCGGGTTCTTCTTCAGGTCGGTGGGGCAATTTTTCAAGAATGTTTTCGGCTTCATCTGCCGAATGACACAATATATAAGCCGGCGATTCGGGTAACGAATCTGTATCAATCCATCTCCATACAGGAAACTCTTTAGTCGCTGCTGCCTGAAAATGCATATGGTCAGGAGCGGAAGCACCGCATCTGGCTCCATTGTAAAACACTGTCATCCCTTCCAGCATTTCAGCCCACTTCACCATGTCGTGCATGCGCCCTGCCACGCGTTGAGGCTCGTGGTGGGCAAGTGCTATGGTCAGATGATCGGGAAATATTGGGTACGGATTGACAAGCAGTTCATACCCGTCTTCTTCAATGAATAATTGCTCTTTGGGTCGTGCCTCGCGACACAGAAAGCATCCGCGTTGCGCTATTGAAGCCTTGTCGATTTTTGCGGTACTGGATCTCACTCTCGCAGGATTATGCTGTAAAGTGACCACGCAGTCACCCAAATCCAGTTGGCGCGAATGTGTCTGTGCCAGCGAGTCATAGGTGCTTTTGGCTTGTGCCCAGCATTCCAGCTGTTGCGCTATGAACCGTTTGTAATCAATGCTTTTTGCGCTCATGTTTTTTCCTGTTGGCATTGAGGGTTATGCGAGCTCTCAATTCGGTGGTGCGCAATGAGTCTTTGTAATGATTGTTGCGGTTTTCGGCTTCGGGACTCAATGCGGCATCGGTATTCCCTTCCCACCGGCGACAAAGATACAGCGACTCATAGATGCGTCCGATGCGATAGTGGCGAGATATTTGCAGGCACATGGCGTAGTCCTCACCGTAGCTTACATCGGGCATCGGGTATCGCCGTGCTATAGCGGTGGCAAATGCTCTTGGCGCCCCAAGACCGTTGATTCGCAGTGCATTGTTGCGCCCGTTATCATCGGTCCACTCCTTGTGGTCTATTATGCCGGGAGGCAGCGGTTTTAATGAGAAATCAGTCAGTGAGTATGAACCTATCACAGCTCCGCAGTCCCGGCGGTGAAACTCGTCAACAATCTTTTGCAGTGTGTGGGGTGATGCATAGAGGTCGTCACTGTCAAGCTGTACGGCAAATTTGCCACATTTTTCATGTTGCATGGCCATGTTCCAGCATCCGCCTATGCCGTGAAATGTTTCATCGGGTGTGAGAACAATCAGTTTTTCCGACTTTATTGCGGCCAGTGCTTTGGCGGTGCTGTCGGTACTGTGATTGTCAACCACAATGACATTGAATTCAAAATCACACTTTTGCTCCAGCGCGCTTTTTACGGCATCGGCTATAGTTTTTTCCCGGTTGCGTACAGGGATGATCACGGATGCTTCCACCGGCCATCGCTCGCCGTAATCTGCTCTTTCCCATTCCGGCTCCAGATATGCGCCTATGGCCTTAAGATGGGCTGTGGCGGCATGTTCCATCTCTATCTGACTTTCACGATTACGGGGGTCAACATAATCAAACTGTCTTTCACCGCTATTGCGCGAGTCAGTCAGCGGCACAAGATACAGTGGTTCGTTTACGTGCCATATCGCACCCATGCGGCTGAGCCTCAGACGCAGGTCATACATCCCGGCTGCAAGGTAATCCGTATCGGTTTGGTTCATCGCTCTGTGCAGCATATCTGTGCGCACAAGTACTAACGGACCGAAATAGAAATCATCTCTGATGCTTCCCGGTTGGTAGTCCGCGCAGCGGTGCAGACGCGTTGTCCCATCCTCAAGTGCCAGCCAATGGTCGGCATATAACATCGCCGCGCCGCTGTCATCAGCCACGTGGCCCCAGCGGTTAAGTTGCTCATCTGTGATTTGGGGCATTACAAGGCCGGTGCAGATAAGCGTGTATGTGCCGGAGGCCTCCTGTGCTATTTTTTTGAGGTGTGCGGTTGAGCGTACACCTATCTTATTGATTAACTCTATTTTTGCCATATAGGAAAGGTTGTGCACGGGTCTGTATCCAGCAGGGGCACCAGTTGCCTGAATATTTCGGGAGTGGCTCCTACAAGGCTTACTCCCCGGTCAAATCTCCATCGTTTGGTCAAGGCTCCGGCCTCATGACATATTAATGTGGCGGCGCACACATCCCATTCATGGAGGTTGAGCTCCCAGTATCCGTCAAGGTATCCGGCGGCCACATAACACAAGTCCATGGCAGCTGATCCAAGTCTTCGCAATCCGCGCACAAGCGGCAGCACTCTTGCCACATTTCTCAGATTGTTGTCAGGATTGGTGGCTTTGTCCACCGGGAAGCCGGTGCTTACTACTGCACGTTCCATTATGGCATTGCGCCGGGGTGCAATAGGTTTGCCGTTAAGCCATGCGCCTTCGCCTTTCACTGCCGTGAACATTTCATGAAGATATGGGGCATATACCACACCGACGGCTGTTTCGCCGTCAATTTCTATTCCTATCGACACTGCAAATATTGGCAGACCCTCACTGAAATTGGTGGTGCCGTCAAGAGGGTCTATCACCCATCTTACACGGCTTTTCTGCCCATTGTCACCACTCTCTTCCGACAATATGGCATGATCGGGATATTTTTGTAAAATGTGCCCTATGAGCACTTTCTCCGAGGCTTTGTCGGCAGCCGTGACTATGTCGCTTTCGCCAAGTTTGGTATGGATGTCAAGCTTGTTGCCACGGAAATATTCAAGCTGCACCGATCCGGCCTCTGTTGCCCATTGGCGAGCATCGGATAGCAGTGAATGTAAATCTATACCTATCATTATTGTATCATCGTTGCGTCAGCAACTGCCTTATATGTCAATTGGCACCTGACGCCTGAATTCCTCTTTAAACGATATTATGGTTTCTGTGCGTGCCGCCGACAGACTCTGCAGTTTGTCGCGTATGATATGCAGCAAATGGTCATTGTTGTGGGCATACAGCTTCAGCAGGAAATCATATTTTCCGGTGGTCAGGTGACACTCCACCACTTCCGGCACATTTTTTACTCCCTCCATCACTGTTTCGTAAGCTGCGGGGTCTGTAAGAAAAATTCCTACGTATGCGCAAGTCTCATACCCTACTGACGACGGATTGATGAGTGTCTCAAAACCTTGTATTACTCCCTGCTGCATTAGTTTCTGGATGCGTTGGTGCACTGCCGCTCCTGATACATTGCATTCACGTGCCACTTCCAAAAATGGTTTTCGGGCATTCCCGGCCAGCATTTTCAGTATCTTGCTGTCAAGTTTGTCAAAATGCATTCGTGACATATATGAGTTAGGTAGATGTTTGAATCCAATGAAGTTAACTTCGTTTATACGGCAAATTTACACATTTTATTTCATTTTGCGAAAAAATAATATGTACCTTGTCTATACTTCTCTTTCTTCCGTCTCCGCATTGTGAAAATCTGTTAGCGGACGGTGTCGGTTGTTGCCATTTGGTGGAAAATGTGTAACTTTGCGTGCCCGGTATATCATAAAGATACAAGGCCAATATTTTATGCTGAGAATCAAAAGACTATATACGTTTATGCTGCAGAGCTTCGTGCCTCTGTTTGTCATGACTTTCTTTATATGTCTTTTTATTGTCTTGATGCAGTTCCTTTGGCGTTTTATCGACGACCTTGTCGGTAAGGGCCTTAGCGTGGATGTGATTGGTGAACTGTTTTTCTATGCGGCTCTCACCATGATTCCTATGGCTCTTCCGCTTGCCATACTTCTTGCATCGCTCATGACATTCGGTAATCTTGGCGAGCGTTTTGAACTCACTGCCATCAAGGCCAGTGGAGTATCATTGCTCAAGGTCATGCGTCCACTTATCGTGCTGATGGTTCTTATAGCCATAGGTGCTTTCTTCTTTCAAAACGATGTGCTCCCCGTGGCTCAGACCAAGATGTGGACTCTGATTTACTCCGTGCGTCAGAAATCACCCGAGGTGGAAATTCCCGAGGGGGTGTTCTACGACCAGATCCCGGGCTACAATCTTTATGTGGCAAAGAAAAATCCTGACACCGGCACCCTCTACAATATGATGATCTATGATGTGAGCAAAGGGTTTGACAACGCCAGCGTGATACTCGCCGATTCCGGTAAACTTGCCATGACAGAAGACAAGATGCATCTGTTTTTGACCATGTGGCAGGGTGAATCGTTTGAAAATCTGCGCGATGCCGCAGTCAATATGAATAATGTGCCCTATCGTCGCGAAAGTTTTGACCTAAAGGAGATTCTTGTGACTTTTGATGCAAACTTCAACCGTATGGATGAGGACGGCATGCGCAATCAGTATGTGGGCAAAAACATATCTCAGCTTCAGGCCACTATTGATTCCGTGCATCATCGTGTGGATTCCGTGGGTGAGATCTATGGCCGCGAGGTAGTTGAAGCTCCGCGTGTTGGCATGGATTACTACGACACCAAGGTTGAAAACGGCAAAGTGGTGCGTACGCGCAAGCTTGATGTGCCCCTGAGCAAGCCTGTGGATGTGGATTCGGTGTTTCGCGGTGCCAGTTCCGGAGCTATGGTCAATTATCTCAATCAGGCCGCAAATAAAGCCCGTATGGCCAAAGCATCGTATGAATTTAAGGGCCTCACGATGGCTGATGACCGACGCACTATACGCCGTCATGCCATTGAGCTGCAAAAAAAATTCACCCTTTCGTTAGCCTGCATAATATTTTTCTTTATAGGTGCTCCTTTGGGTGCCATTATCCGCAAAGGAGGTCTTGGCATGCCGTTGGTAATAAGTGTGTTCCTCTTTATATTCTATTATATAATTGATAACACCGGTTACAAGATGGCACGTGAAGGCAAGATTGCCGTTTGGCAGGGCATGTGGCTCAGTAGTGCCGTTCTGTTGCCGTTGGGCGTTTTCTTTACTTATAAGGCTATGCGCGACTCGGCTGTGTTCAACAAGGATGCTTATGTCAATTTCTTGCGCCGCATTACCGGAAGGGTGGAAAAACGCTCTCTTGACTTCAAGGAACTTGCCATGGTGAATGTGGAGCCTGCAAAAGCAAATTCCATGCTTGAGCAGCTGCGCTCGGCTTGCGCCGATTTCCTCGCCTCAAATCCGGCCACACCCGGATATATCGCTTACTGGCTTCACGGTTACAGCCGCACTCGGCTCACGGCTCTGCGTTCGCAGGTTGAGCAGGTTGTGGACTATATATCCAACAGCCGTTCGCAGCGGGTTGTAGCCATGCTCAATGAGCTGCCCATCCTGCGCAGCCTGTGGATATACCATCCTGTCGGTTATAAAGCTGTGGCATGGGCAGCTATAATATGCTTCCCTATAGGAGTACCTCTATATCTCATTGCCCTTCGTTCGCTTAAAAAACTGCGTGCCGAGGTGTCTGAGGTATCGCGTGTGGCTGCTGCCCTTCAAACTATGATACAATAAAACATTTCAATATATGAGCGAAATTAAACTTGATTCTATAGAACAGGCCATTGAAGATTTTCGCAATGGCAAATTCGTGATTGTGGTGGATGATGAGGATCGCGAAAATGAGGGCGATCTTATCATGGCTGCAGAGAAAGTCACCACCGAGCATGTCAATTTCATGATTACCAACGCTCGTGGCGAACTTTGTGCCCCGCTCACCATTTCGCGCTGCAAGGAGCTTGGGTTGCCGCATCAGGTTGAGGAAAACACATCTATGCTCGGCACTCCGTTCACCATCACCGTTGATAAACTCGAAGGATGCACCACCGGTGTGTCGGCTCACGACCGTGCTGCTACTCTCCGCGCTTTGGCCGACCCCAACAGTCGTCCCGACTCGTTTGGCCGTCCCGGTCATGTTCATCCTCTTTATGCACAGGATGAGGGCGTGCTCCGTCGTCCCGGTCATACGGAAGCCGGTGTTGACCTTGCTCGTCTCGCCGGTCTTTATCCGGCCGCCACTCTTATTGAAATCCTTAACGAGGACGGTACTATGGCCCGCCTTCCCCAGCTTCGCAAAAAAGCCGATGAATGGGGCTTGCATCTCGTGTCAATAAGGGATTTGATTGCATACCGTTTGCGTACCGAGATATTCGTGGAGGAAGGAGAGGAGGTGGATATGCCCACTGCTTACGGTCATTTCCGTCTTATCCCGTTTCGCCAGAAAAGCAATGGACTGGAGCATATAGCTCTGATTAAGGGTGATGTGAGAAATGGTGAGCCGGTGCTTGTGCGTGTTCATTCATCATGCGCCACCGGCGACATATTCGCCTCACGCCGGTGTGACTGCGGCGATCAGCTCCACAAGGCTATGGAAATGGTGGAGAAAGAGGGCAGGGGAGTGATTCTCTATCTCAATCAGGAGGGCCGCGGAATAGGTCTTATGGATAAAATCAAGGCCTACAAGCTTCAGGAAGAGGGCTTTGACACAGTAGATGCCAATCTGCATCTTGGTCACCGTGCCGATGAGCGCGATTATGGCGTGGGTGCTCAGATTCTCCACATGCTTGGGGTTGAGAAAATGCGTCTCATGACCAACAATCCTGTGAAGCGTATCGGACTTGAGGGGTATGGTCTCACCGTGGTTGAAAACGTGCCCATTGAAATTGAGCCTAACCAGTACAACCGCTTCTACATGCACACCAAAAAAGAGCGCATGGGCCACCATCTCGACAAGGTGGATTGATGCACATAGCGCAAACTCATCAGAGAGTTTATTACATACACCCAAGGGCTGATTTCCATTTGCGGAAGTCAGCCCTTGGCTTCTATGCCGGTTGTCAATTCTTTGATTTCCTGTCGGCATTTTCGGTACGCATTGGCTCATATCGTTTATGGACGAGGATTTAAAAATCACTATTTTTAGGTATTTTATATATTGTATCCGCATACTAATTTTGCAGCTTAATTTTTCACAGATAAGTGCAGTATGAGTTTAAGATCATTTATTTTATTGGTTTCTATAGTGGTTGCTATTAGTGTGTCACAGCTTGTTGAGGCGGCTGATGTGTCAGATGCGAATATATCAGGTCACGTGCTTGATGCAGAAACGGGTGAGCATATGCCCGGTTGTGTGGTCAAGATTCTAAATACAAATATTGCAGCTATGACTGATGGTTCGGGGCATTATGTGTTTCGCGATCTTGTTCCCGGCAGCTATACATTGGAAGCTTCGTTCATGGGATATTCACCGCAGCGTAAGCTGGTGACTGTTGAGTCTAATCAAACCGTGGAGGAGAATTTCAGCATATCTCCCGATGCTTTTATGCTTGACCAAGTGGTGGTTACATCCTCAAAAACTGAGACTCGCCGCCGTGAAAGTCTATCATTGGTCAATGTTTTATCAGCAAAAACATTGCTTAATGTGGGTGCATGTTCTTTGGCTGACGGCCTTGATTTCCAGCCGGGAGTAAGGGTGGAAAACGATTGCCAGAACTGTGGGTTCACACAGGTGCGAATCAACGGTCTTGACGGACACTATTCACAGATCCTTATGAATTCTCGCCCGGTGTTTTCAGCACTCACAGGCGTGTATGGTCTTGAGCAGATACCCGCCAATATGATAGAACGTGTGGAGGTGATGCGCGGTGGCGGCTCGGCTCTGTTCGGCTCCTCGGCAGTAGGTGGCACTGTCAATATCATCACCAAAGATCCAATAACCAACTCCGCTCAGGTGGCGCATACACTGACATCCATAGGGGTTACGGGTGCATTGGACAATAATACTACTCTTAATGCATCGCTTGTCACCGACAACAGTAAGGCCGGCATTTTCATATATGGCCAAAGCCGCAGTCGCGACGGTTATGATGATAACGGTGACGGCTTCACTGAGGTTGCGCAACTGAAAAGCCAAACTCTGGGTGCCCGCACTTTTTTCCGAACCGGTACTGATTCCAAGCTGACTTTGGAGTACCACAATACTCATGAGTACAGGAGAGGTGGTGACCGCCTTGACCAGCCTGCACATATGGCCATGATTGCAGAGCAGGTTGACCATAACATACATGCAGGGGAGGCTACATTTGACCTTTGGATGGAGGAGCGCAAGCAGCATCTGTCGGTATTTGCCGCTACTCAGGCCACAAAGCGTCAGAGCTATTATGGCTCCGATATGGATCCCAATGCTTATGGCCATACTTCCGACATTGTGGCTATGGGTGGTGCGCAATGGACGCGCTCCATTGGCAAATTCCTGTTTATGCCGGCTGAGCTGGTGGCCGGTGTGGAGTATTCCTATAATCGGCTGCATGATGTCACAGTGGGCTATGATCACGATATAGTGCAGGATGTGAATATATACAGCGGTTATCTGCAAAATGAATGGCGCGATGGCAAGTGGGGATTTCTTGTCGGGGCACGACTTGACAAGCATTCAATGATTCATAACTCTATATTGTCGCCGCGTGTCAACATACGGTTCAATCCGTCAGCCAACTATAATTTCCGTGCATCATATTCCACCGGTTTTCGCTCGCCGCAGGCTTATGATGAGGATTTTCATGTGGCGATAGTAGGCGGTGAGCGCGTTGTTACTGTGCTTGCCCCCGGTTTGAAACAGGAAAGCTCGCAGAGTGTAAGCCTCTCGGCTGACCTTTACCACCGTTTTGGTTCCGTACAAACCAATTTGCTTATTGAAGGTTTCTTCACCGATTTGCGTGATGTGTTTGCTTTGCGACAGCTTGACGGCCTTGATGCGCAGGGCAATGCTGTGCTTGAGCGTTATAACGGTTCCGGTGCAACAGTAATGGGCATAAACTTGGAGGCAAAAGCATTTTTCTCATCTCACTTTGATGTGCAGGGTGGCATTACATTACAGCGCAGCCGATATAAGCGTCCCGAAGAGTGGAGCAGTAATCCCGAGGTTCCGGCTGAGAAAAAGATGTTCCGCACACCTGATGTTTACGGTTATTTAACCGCAAATTGGGAAATCACACATGCTCTTCGTGCCACGTTTACGGCCACTGGTACAGGCCCTATGCTTGTGCAGCACATGGAGGGGTCAGGCACCGATGTTGATGTGGCGGTGCGCACGCGTTCGTTTTTTGACGCGTCACTGAAAGCCACTTACACCCTGCGGCTGTTTAATAGGGTAAATCTTGATATTTCGGCAGGCATTAGCAATATATTCAATGCTTATCAACGCGATTTTGACAAGGGATCAACACGTGATTCAGGCTACATCTATGGCCCTGCATTACCACGCTGCATCACCGTAGGCTTTGCCCTCTCAATCTAATAGGGTAAGTGTGTTGTCTGTTGTCAGATTACATAATCACCTTTTCAATTTTTGAACCGGTGACGCGGATATAGGACTGCCCTTTGACAGGGTGGCTCACCCTGATTCCCTGCAAGTTGTAGTAAATCGGTTCGGCGAGGTTGTTGTCTGCCCCACTGATGCTACTAATGGATGTGTAGTCGCCGTTCTCAAATCCGAGTATGGTCTTGAACTTGCCCCAGATGGGATCGTTGCGGTAGGCCTGCTCGCTCCCCGCCGGCACTTTCAGTACGCATTGGTCCATATTGTCGGTGATGTTGAACTCTGTTGCCTCGTTGAAGGGATATATGTTGATGAGTTCAAGGTTGGTTATTTCGGGCGGAGTTTCACCCAAGCATACTATCTCTTTCAGCGCAGAACAGTTTCTAAAGAAAAATCCATAAATACACACTGTTAATGACAGATTGGAGAAAGAATTAGCACCTCCGTATTCAATTTCTTCAACATTCGGAAATACTATTCTCTCAACGGATTTGTTGTGCTCCATTAAGCAGTCGCTCAGGGTCAATGGAGACCTATAAGGAATTTTGAACTCTTTTTGCGACAAGCAAGAAAGTGAATTCCATGTAAGAGCCAAAGGCACACCGGGCACGCCATCATCCAAAACGAATTCTTTTAAGGACTGGGAAAACGCATTACAACCTAACAATTCCAACGAAGCTCCGATGCGTAAATTTTCAAGGCCCTCGCACAAGAATGACCATGGCCCGATTGTTTTCACATTGTGAAGATAAAGCTCTTTGGGCAGAGTGGTGCCGTGAAAGGCTTCTTGCAATAATCGCTCTACGCTTTGCGGCACTACCTCAATGACAGCATTCGGCGCACCGCCTATTATTTCCACTAAGCCTTCCGGGAAACAAATCTTTTGGCCCTCATTAGCATAGAAATAACCGTAAAAACGTGTGATAGGGTATTCCTTGCCGTTGTATTCTACTGACTTGCGTATAATAATGACCTCATTGTTGAGGTTCCCGGGATCTTCAACCGGACTTGACGCGCAGCCATAGCCTTCTTGTTCCAATATGGTGTAACAAATGCGGTCAATTGTGACTGTTGGAGGCTGAGCATGCAGGCTTAGGGCAAGCGCAGCTAATGAAAAAATAGAAATTAGCCTCATAGTTGTTATTTGGAGATATACATTTTTCATGGTAGATATATTTTGAAGGTTATGTGATGGACCCTGTGTCATGTATTGTGATTTGCAAATATAATTAAATTGATTGTAAATAATACAAGGACAGGCAGATATGGTGCAAATTTAGTTTTTTAACATTTGCCTTTCAGTTTTGCTGTTCCAAAAAACTTGATTGCAATAACCAATGCATGACATAAAAAAAAGCGAACCGTTTCCGGTCCGCTTAAATGTATTAAGGATTAAGTGTTGTCAGAAGTTAGAGGTTTATGAGCTTCTCAATGTGTTCGCGCAGCTTTTCGCGAGTTTGTGAACCTGCGAGACGAAGCTCACGCACTTGCTCACCATTTTTGAAAAACAGTATGGTGGGTATGCTCATAATGCGGCATTCTGTGCTCAGTTCGCTCTGCTCGTCAATATTGTATTTGCCTATCACAGCTTTGTCGGCGAACTCTTCGGCCATTTCGTCAATCAGGGGCGACATTCTCATGCACGGACCGCACCATGTGGCCCAAAAATCAATCACTACGGGGTGTCCCGATTCAATAGCTTCCTTATAGTTGGAATCTGTAAATTCGTATGCCATAGCTTTATATGGTTTTGTTGATTAATATCTGTCTTGAAAATTATATATATGGTTATATGTTTGCAAAATTAGCAATTTTACTGCCAATACATGCATTTATTCTGTTTTTTTGAGCAGAGAAAATTCAATATCCATATCATCAAGTTTTTCCATCAGTTCCTTATTGATGGGTATGCGCAACGGGGAGTCGAAAAGAAGTGTGCGGCCAAGCTCGCGGTCACGTATCCGGAACGACAGCGAGCCTAAATTCTCCTTGCTTGATTTCATATGCTCATGGAGCATTCCGTGTACTGCGTCCGATATATCTTCTGCATCTATATTTATCACTATGCCGCGTATGAGTGTCCCTTTTAAGGTTTGGAGCAGGCGTATGTTTCCGATCTTGAACTTGAGGTCGCTGCTCTTGAATCTGCGTCCGTACTGACCGGTTATCAATATGGGCGTGCCTACTACTCCAAAGTTGTGGAAGTTGATATAATCCTCTCCAAACAGCATGAACTCTGCCGAGCCGGTGTAATCCTGCACTTTGAGAATACCGAACTGGCCGCCCTGACGCGATGGACGCGAGGTGAATTCTGTCACCATTCCCCCCAACATATACTCTTTGCCGTCGGCCGGTGCATCCTCTGCAAACTGCTTGAGTGGAGTAGCTCCGAAACGCAGTTCCATATAAAACGGGTCCAGTGGGTTGGCTGAATGATATGTGCCCACCAGTTCACGCTCTTTCTCAAGTCGCACGGTGTCAACCCATCGCAGGGCCGGAATCACCGGCGGACGCCCCGCTTTGGTCATGTTTGCCTCGTCATCGCCAAACAGCGACATGCTTTGGTTTTGTTTGTCGAGCTGATACAGTTGCCCGTAACGTAACACGGCTTCTGAAAAAGTTTCGCCCTTGTTGTTCTTCTCAAAAAAGTCTTCGCGCTGCAAGCTGTCACTGAAGCAGTCAAAACCTCCGGCATAGGCCAATGCATCCATCACCCTGCGGTTGAGCGATGAGTAGGGCACCCTTTCCACAAAGTCATAGATTGACTCAAACGGTCCACCTTTTTTTCTGGCATTTATAATGTCGTTGACCACGTTTTCTCCCACGCCCTTGATGGCTGCTAGTCCGAATCGTATATCACCCTTGGAGTTTACACCGAAGTTGGCAAACGATTCGTTTACATCCGGGCCTTTAACCCTTATATGCATCTTTTTGCACTCGTCAATAAATCCGCTCATTTTTTCCACATCATTGCGGTTGCGGCTCAATACGGCCGCCATGTATTCTGCCGGATAGTTGGCTTTAAGGTATGCAGTCTGGAATGCTACCCAGCTATAGCATGTGGCGTGACTCTTGTTGAATGCGTATGAGGCAAATTTTTCCCAGTCGGCCCATATTTTTTCAAGTATTTTGGGGTCATGACCGTTGGCTTGACCGCCTTGCAGAAACAAGGCCTTCAGCTCATTCATTTTTTCGATCATCTTCTTACCCATGGCCTTGCGCAGCGTGTCACTTTGTCCGCGGGTGAAGTTGGCAAGCAGTCGCGACAATAACATCACCTGTTCCTGATATACGGTCACCCCGTAAGTGTCCTTGAGGTATTTCTCCATCACAGGTATGTCATACACTATGGGGGCGCGTCCGTGCTTACGGGCAATGAAGTCAGGTATATAATCCATAGGCCCCGGGCGGTACAGGGCGTTCATCGCTATAAGATCCTCAAATGTGCTTGGTTGGAGTTCGCGCAGATATTTTTGCATGCCTGCCGACTCAAATTGGAAAGTACCTACCGTTTGGCCGGCACTGTACAGCGCATATGTTTTGGGGTCGTCGATAGGTATTTTCTCGATGTCAATATCTATTCCACGGGTCTGTTTTATGTTGGCTATAGCTTCTTTTATTATGGACAGGGTTTTAAGTCCGAGAAAGTCCATTTTTATCAGTCCCGTCTCTTCAATCACGCGCCCCTCATATTGAGTCACGATGATTTTTTCTTTGGAGTCCGATGCTTTGTCTATGGCAGTGGACACCGGCACCCAGTCTGTGATGTTGTCTCGGCATATGATTACGCCGCAGGCATGTACGCCGGTGTTTCGTACTGTACCTTCCAGAGCTTTGGCATACTGCAAAGTCTCGCGCACAAGCGGATTGTTGCTTTGCAGCTCCGGGGCAAACTCGGGCACATAATTGTAAATGTTTTCAAGATTCGGCTTCAGCTCCTTGCCGTCCACTGTGGGCATACGCTTCGGTATCAGCTTTGTAAGGCGGTCGCTCTCGTTGAGCGGCAGTTGCTCGATACGTGCCACATCCTTTATGGCCGATTTTGCGGCCATAGTGCCGTAAGTAATGATGTGTGCCACATTTGCCTCTCCGTATTTGTTGGTCACGTAGCGCAGCACATCGGCGCGTCCGTCATCGTCAAAGTCAATATCAATATCGGGTAGCGATATTCGGTCCGGATTCAGGAAACGCTCAAAAAGCAAATCATACTTCACTGGGTCTATTTGTGTTATCCCAAGGCAATATGCCACGCAGCTTCCCGCTGCAGATCCGCGCCCCGGGCCCACACTTACCCCGAGTTGTTGCCTTGCAGCATTGATGAAGTCTTGCACTATCAGGAAGTAGCCCGGAAATCCCATGGTTTTCATGATATGCAGCTCAAACTTCATGCGCTCCTTCATCTCATCGCTCAAAGGGTCGCCATATCGCTTTTTTGCTCCTTCGTAAGCAAGTTTTGCCAGATAATCGGCTTCAAATTTTATGCGGTAAAGCTTGTCATATCCTCCAAGCTTCTTGATTTTTGCTTCTGCCTCTTCCTGACTCAGCACCACATTGCCGTTTTCATCGCATGTGAACTCATCAAAAAGCTCCTTCTCCGTGATGCGCGAGCGGTACTCTTCTTCGGTGCCGAACTCCTTGGGAATAGCGAAGAACGGCATGATTGGTCCGTGGTCAATGGAGTAGTACTCCACTTTGTTCAGTATTTCCAGCGTGTTCTCAAGCGCTTCCGGAATGTCCTGGAATATTTCGTTCATTTCCGCCTGACTTTTCATCCATTCCTGCTTTGTGTAGCGCATGCGGTTGGGGTCAGTAAGGAAATTGTTGGTGCTCACGCATATCAGACGGTCGTGAGCTTCGGCATCCTCCTCATTGACAAAATGCACATCGTTGGTGGCTATCACCTTTATGCCGTATTTTTTTGCTATGCGCATCAGCTCGGGATTTACACGCTCCTGAATGGGATATGTGGAAGTGTTCCCGCCGGGTTTGTCGGTCTTGTGTCGTTGTAATTCAAGGTAATAATCATCGCCAAAAGTCTCTTTCCACCACAGCACCGATTTTTCGGCCTCCTCAATATTGCCGTGGGCTATGAGTTTGGGAATCTCACCGCCAAGACATGCCGAAGCTATTATCAGTCCCTCTTTATGTTCCGCAAGCTCCTTTTTATCCGTTCGCGGGTGAGAGTAAAACCCTTCTGTCCACGCCTTTGATACCAGTTTTATCAGATTCTTGTATCCTGTCTCGTTTTTGGCAAGCACTATCAGGTGTCTGCCGGTGTCACGTTTGTCGGTGCGGTCATGAAGGTCTGTATTGGCCACATACATTTCGCACCCTATTATCAGGCGAAATTCCTTGTTCTTGATTTTGTCTATCCACCCTTTGATTTTCTCAGCCTTGGCGGTGTCGCCGCTTTTCTCGGCTTTTTCCAGTTTTTTCTTGTACCCTTTCAGGCAGCCGCCATTCACATAGTTGTATATCTCCTTGACTCCAAACATATTGCCGTGGTCGGTGATGGCAAGCCCTGCCATACCGTCGGCAAGTGCTTTGTCAACCAAGTTGGGTACCGCGCTTTGGCCGTCAAGCAATGAATATTGTGTGTGCACATGTAAATGTACAAATGGTGTCATAATTCAGTCGGTTTAATCGATGTGGTAATTGAGCTTTTTTGTGTTTCTCACGCTGTCATTTTCACTCGGCAACTTATGGGTTATGTCATGCCATAGGCTCCTTGCAGTGCGTTGCCGTTTGTGATAAGATTTGAAGCTGTCTGTGCTGTTCTCTCCGATGTCAAGTCCCGGATGGTTGCTTGAATCTGGGGCTACATAATAATATGTCAGCTCTTCCATTTTTTTGCTCATCCATGGGTTGCTGCGGTCCACTTTTTCCAAATCCTCCGGGGTAGGGGCTATGCATGTTATACCTTTATCTTTGCACCGTTGCTTGATTGGAGCAATTATCTGGGCGTATTCATCTTTGAGCACGCTCAAATCAAAATTGGCGTAATCCGTATCGCCTAATTTCTGCACAGGTCTTATTTGCAGTATGTCAGGTTCCGCTCCGTCAAGTACCTCCCAGATTTTGCACAGCTCTTTGGCATTCATGTCGTTTGCCACATAGTTTATGCGCAATTTGAGCTTCGGATATACCTTTTTAACCTCTTTTATTGCCGTCAGTGCATTTAAGAATCTTTCCCATTTTGCTCCGTTCATTAGATACTCATAGGTATCGGGCGTGAATCCGTGTACCGACATGGTAACCTCGTTGAGACCCGCATCGGCGCACTTGAGCAGCAGGTCGCTTGTGAGAAGTTGGCCATTGGTGGTTATGGATATATAAGGTACGCGAGCGCGCTTAGCTTCCGCAATAAGCTCTGGCAGCTTCTTAAACAATGTCGGTTCGGCTGAGCACCCTATCTGAAGTTTGATGCACTTTGGCAAAAGTGTTTTTGCGATGCTGCTTATTTGGCGGTCGCTTATTCGTTGGCCGCGCATATTGGCGCTTTGCTTTTTGTCGCTGAAAAAACACATCCGGCATCGCAGATTGCAGGCCAGTACTGGGTCAAGGAACACACCTATGTGGCGGCGTCCGCATATATGTGCGCCCCATATGGCCGCAAGTTTTAGTCTGTTGCCGCCCATCCGTGAAAAATATTTCAGTACATTATATATATCCATAGCGTATAATAACATTGCAAATATACGCATTATTCCTAATCCTTGCAATTGATAGCCGTCTCAATCCCTATGTCTTGCAAATTGATTCTAATGTTAATATAGGTTAAAAATATGTTGTATAACATATTCTATAACCATCTAATTTTTATCGCATTAATGTGAAAAATGCGCCAAATTGCCTTTTCTCCCCGGCGAAAATATTTCAAAAATGTTTGGTGGTTTAAAAAATACCTCTTACCTTTGCACTCGCTTTTGAGAAGCAAACTTCTCACCAAGCAAACGAACATTGAAATGCTTACAATAGACAAGAAGTAGTACAAGAGTCATTATAAAATGAATGCTTTTGTCGATTCTGAATACGACAGGTCAATAGATCGAGAAGGCATCCGGAGCCAATGCCCGTCCCGCAAGGGGCAGGGGTGAAAGCAAGACAAAACTTTATTTAGAGTGTTTGTCTTTTTGAATTGAGAAAA
>ERZ1027273.36-NODE-36-length-59760-cov-16.293125_pt1 | contig 59760 bp, 50 predicted proteins | sample MGYA00519256_ERZ1027273 | MGnify/ENA primary metagenome ERZ1027273 (study PRJEB26926, sample SAMN06164431) | human gut metagenome | biome: ENVO:00009003; feature: ENVO:2100002; material: ENVO:00002003 | host: Homo sapiens | place: USA | collected 2012 ...
GTCAATTATAGTATCGTGGCTTAAATACATAAAATAATTTTGAATAGTTACTTATGAATTTCATTTACATTGAAAACAACCAAAGACTACTGTAAATGGATTATTTCACATTTGTTAAAGTTGTGAAATAGTTTTGTTTCAAACACTTAGGTGTCTGTTTGGGTAAATGCGTTAAACGTGATAAAATGGCAGTATTGTATCAAATCCTCACGGATGTAACTTTATGTGACAGCGGGTGTGAATTTCAGTTGTATCTCCGGAACAAAAAATAGCGCACGTTTCCTAATAAGTATGGTGGCTCTGGAAACTGCCTGAACAAGATTAGGAGAACGTACGCTATGCGAGTGCATAGCATAAGTATCATCCTATAGCCTTGTTCGATGTTAATTTTCCAGATTCCCATACGAAACTATAAGAAGTCTTATGTTATGTATAAAGGTCAAAAGACCGACTCTTCGGTCTCGGTATTTTGCGATTTACGGTGCAAAATTACAAAAAATATTTGAGATAATCAGCACTCTTACTTGACTTTGAGTGAAATACCATGAGATTTCATCTTCTTATAGAGGGTGTTACGACTGATTCCAAGTAAATCCGCCGCTTTTTCTCTATGTCCATTGACTTGATTGAGAGCCTCGATAATCCGTTGCTTTTCAACTTCTGGATTATTGAGTAGAAGTGAGTTTGTGGGTTCCGGTTCGGATTGGCTGAACATCAAGTCGTCGGCTGTAAGGACTTCATCCTTTGAATGGCAAGCCGACATCATAAGAACAAAGTTCAGTTCACGAACATTTCCGGGCCACGGATGAAACATCAGGGATTTCTTTGCAGATGCGTCAAGTCTCTTTGTCGGAATACTTTTCTCCATCGCATATCTGGCGAGGAGATAATCTGCAATTACCGGAATATCCACGGTGGTTTCTCTCAATGCAGGGACGGTTATATCCGCCTGTCGAAGTTGGAAGAATAGACTGTCACGAAACTCTCCGTACTGGACCATTCTTAAAAGGTCGGAAGTCGCAGTGCAGATTACTCGTACATCGTGCTTTTCTGCCGTAAGAATGTGGAGCAGTACCGATTGCTTGTCGAAGTTGAGCAGATGCACGTTCTTGATGATGATTGTACCACATTTCGCTTTCTCGAAGTAACCGCTTATACGAGGATACATCTCATTCTGCTCAGACAGGTGTTCATGTTCTCCTACAAGTGCGGCACCTCCGGCTTCAAGCACTGTCAAATGTTCTCCGAGGCGTTTGCTCTGACGATATATTTCGCGGGCAATCTGTTCTTTGCCCATGCCGCTCTCACCGAAGATGATTACGTTGGCATCAGTCGCTGCAATATGGCTTATCGCCTCCCTGATTTTACGAAACTCCTCGCTCGGACGTTCTATCAGCAATTCGTCAGGAGGTGTTGCTATCTGAACATCTTTGACATACTTGCCAACTGCATCAAGAAGTTGCTTGTCAATAGCAGGACGTTGTACTACGGTTATTGCACCATGACCGTCCATTACATAAGCGGCATCCGGATTCCCGAGATTATCTACTATGGCTATCAAAGGCTGCTTATAAGGAGCCTCTTTAAGCACGTTAACTAACTCTCTGGCAGTGCCGCCACGGAATTTCAATCCCGCGACAACGACTGCGCCGGGTGGCAGCTTTGCCACTTCTTCCTTTGCAGCCTCCATCGTCTCGACTGCTATCGGCTCATAGCCGGACTTGACAAGCAAGCCCGCCATGAGCCGACGGTCGGATTCGGAGGCATCTACAATGAGTACCTTGTTCATCGTATTCAATGTTTAATAATTGGGTGAATATAATGTTTTACATTGGTGTCGTTTTTTCTAATCTGATGTCTTAATATTCTTTATTCGTTCTTACCATGTGCTTGATTACACGGCGTATTGTGCTCCATTTCGGGAAGATTGCGAATGGACGTACCGAACTGTAACTTACGAGTATTACGGTGAGCGATGCGAGGGCAATGATTAGTAGCCATCCGTAAATCTCTTTCATGGACACAACCAAAGCCTGTGTCTGTACCATTCCATATAGCTGTCCAAGCGGGGCAAATGCTATGTCGGGATTTGTACCTGAAATGTTGGCTCCAAGCAAGGCTGCATTTTTTGCCATAGTGTGACGCAGGATTTCTCCGATTATCGCGGGGCCAAAGGTCGCTCCCATTACAGCACCTGTGAAGCCGTTGATTGTAAGAGCCTGAGGAAATACCTGAAAAGGTAATCCGCTCTGCACTATTGAGGTCAGGAATACGATTGATATTATCACTGCCGCAGCACCACGGAAAAAGAGCGGGATGAAGAGCATCTCTTTCTCAACCCCGTAGTCTATGAAGAAATAGAAGTACGCGAGATATACAATCGCCAGGGCAAAAGCGATGGCGGTCATGGTCTTGTAGCGCCATTTGCGCAAAGCGAATGTGAAGTAGGTAAATGCGCATCCGGCGACTATACCGGCAAATACATACCAGTTCAGGTCAATGAGGTTTGTCTCGTCAAACCCGAGGATATTCGCGGCATAGCTGTGTTCAAAGACGTGTTCGGTGGCTATGAGCGTGAAAAACACGAGATATATTCCGGTGGCGCGGATCACATTCCTGTTTTTCATTGCCTGAAATGAAATGTAAGGATGATGGAGAAACGTTGCCCGCCAAAGATTTATGCCGAGACACGCGAGTCCGAGAAGCGCGGCGCCCCGGATTTCCACGGCGTCCCACCAATCGAAGTAATTGCCATACACGCAGATGAAGGTGAAGCACATCATAAAGCCAGCCCAAAGCATCGCCCCGATCCAGTCGATGCCGAGCAGCGGTATGAACATCGGTCCGCGTACAGGTTTCACAAGTATCATCACCATTATCATCATCAGGGCAAGCAGTCCGATCATTATCCAGTGCATGTATTCCCATTGGGAGAAAAACGCCGTGTATATGGTGGCTATCCCGCTGAGCTGGATAACGCTGTCAACTATTATATAGACGTAGCAAAAGAATATCGCCATATCCCTGACTGGCGTCAGCCAAAGCTGAATAGTGGAATTGCAGGCGAAGGTTGCCTGCATCCTGAACCACCCGGCTATAAAACATGTGATAACCAAAAGTGGGACACTGGTAGTATGGGCGCATATCACGTTTGCGGCAATCAGGACAATGCCGGAAACAAGCAACTGCGTCCTGGCTGAGAACCTGAACTTAATGCGGAACATTACGGCAAAATTTATAGCCAGCCCTACGAGCGAGGCATAACCAGCCATAAGAATATCCTCCTGCATCAGCGCGGTTGTTCCGACCATATCGGAGGCGGCGGCGAGATAAACACCGCCGGAGAACTGCACGATCAGGACAAAGAATATGAACAGATACGGTTTTAACCGTCGGGGAATATAGTCAGGGACATCCGGTATATCAAACGGGCCCTGTGGAGCGTGCCAGTCTGCCATGTCAATATTTCACGCTACATTCCACATTCATTCCAGCACGCAGTTTTGCCATTTCCTCCGGTTTGTTGTCGGCACTGAATTCAATTCTTACCGGCACACGCTGACGCACTTTTACGAAATTTCCCGCTGAATTGTCCTGCGGCAAAAGTGACAGAGACGCACCCGTGGCAGTTGATATGGACTTGAGCTTGCCGTTGAACACAACTCCCGGAATTGCATCTACCTTTATCTCGACATCGCAGCCCGGCGCAATGTGATGAAGCTGAGTTTCCTTATAATTGGCTGTCACCCATATATCCTGAGAATCAACAACGTCAAGCAGTGTCTGACCGGGCTGTACGAGTTGACCGACCTGTATTTCTTTTCGTGAAGTGTAGCCGTCGCACGGAGCGGTAATGACAGTATAGCTGAGATTAAGCTCCGCTGTTTCAAGCAATGCTTTTGCCAACTCAATACCGGCTTCCGACTGGGATATACGCTGACGGTTAATATCCACAACAGCCGAGGTTGCCGAGCGTTGGCGCGACAACATTTCATAGCGGGCTTTTTTCGCCTCGTAATCAGTCTTTGCTCCATCATACTGCTGACGTGTGACAGCATCCTGTGCCAACAGTTTTTCATAACGTGCAAGGTCAGTGGCCGCCATTTCCATAAGAACCTTTGCCTCTGCGATGGAAGCCTCGCTTACAGCCACATTCGCTGAAGCGGAAGTGACCGATCGGTCGGCTACATCACGTCCGGCAAGGGCGTTCTGATAATCCGCACGGGCGCGGGCTACGTTAAGGCGCATATCCGCATCGTCGATTATGACGAGTGTGTCACCCTTTTTCACGGGCTCATACTCGTTGAAACGGATTTCCTTGATATATCCCTGCACACGGCTGTTGACAGGGACTATCTGTTGACGCACTTGGGCATTGTCGGTAAACTCGACATCCCCGAGATGGATAAACTTACCTCCTACCCAGATTGCGGCTATGGTGATTACTGCTATTGTGACGATATAGGAGAGTATCTTTTTGCTACGGTGTTTCATATCTTTCCGGTTGAGAACAAGAGTTTGTAATAATAGTAAATTATGTTGATGCGGGCGTTTACGAGCCGTTGCTCCGCATCAAGTTTTGCATTTGCCGCATCGAGCATATCTGTGATAAGTGCCATATCAGCGGAATAGCGGGTCGATGTGGTGCGGTAGTTTCTCTCGGCTAGTTCCACGCTTTTCTGCTGTGTTTTCAGTTCCTCGTATGCTTCGAGGTAACGGACATGGTCGGCGTTGACAGCCAATGTCACATTCTCGCGTGTAGCATCCAGCTGTTCCATTGCTCTTTGTGTGGCGGCACGGCTTTTGGAAAGCGACCTATTGCTTTTGTAGAGAGATGAGATGTTATAGCTTACGCCTACCCCGACATACCAGTAACTTAGATTGCGGTTGATTGGGGGTATTTCCACAAGTATAGGGCCATCCATGCTCCATCCGGCTTGTAGCCCTATCTTAGGCAGACGCTCCGAGCGCACAAGCGACTCCGCCTTACGGCTTATGTCGACACCTGAACGAGCCAAGCTCAACGACGGTGAGTTTGCTTCTGCCTCGGCCTGCCACCATTCAGCCCCGTTTTTCGGCAGGGATCGCACCAATATCATACTATCGGGAACTATCACTGTTCCGTCCGGGAGTCCGGATGTCGTGACAAGATTGGTATTGAGAATTTCAATTGTATTGTTGATTTTTACCAGTTGCAATTCAAGATTTGAAACGAGCAGCTCATATCGGGTAATGTCATTCTGCAATGCCGTGCCCTGTTCGTATCTCGCCCTCATCTCCTGAAGCACTTTTTGTGCGGCGGCGATGTTGCCTTCCACCACCGTTCTCAAATTGTTGTATTTGTAAATATCGAGGTAAAATCCTGTCAGCTGAAACCTGATGTTGTCGCGCTGCAGGTCTGTGGCGAACCTCGCGGCAGTGGATTTCAGTTCGGCAAGTTCTATGGCACTTGTCACCGCACCGCCGGTGTAAACGGGTTGTGAAATGTTTAGCGACAGCCCTGTGCCAAGATGCGGGATTGGTGCTTTTTGGTAATCGGTGAAATTACGTTTAGTTGTGAAACCGTCGCCGATATAGCTTAATGACAGCGATGCGTTGATGTCGGGCAGACGACCTGCGCGGGCAACGCTTATTTCCCGCTCGGCTTCAGTCTGGGCGGAGAAAGACGGACGGAGTTGGGAACTATTGGCCTCGGCTGACTCGAAAATTTCTTCGAGGGATATTACCGACTGACCGTAAGCACACACTCCGCCGCTCGACAGGGCTATTGACAACAGTCCTGTGAGCAATCGAAGATTGTTCATAATGTAAATTTATAAAGTTGCTGATGATTACGTTTGTCTCAGTGTAAATTGCTGAGAAAGGCCTATTTATACACGAGCCTTAACCGGAGCGGTGCTTTTCCAGTTTTCAAGATATCCCCAGTTTTTTACTGACGGGGACGATGTTTCATTCTTTCCTGATATACGGTTCATTTACAAGCAACTCTTTGTGAATTGCACTGCAAAATTACAAAAAATTGTTGAAACCGGGAGTCTCCCCAAGCAATGATTTTGCTCTACATGTCATTAGCCATCAAACAAATGTTGTTTACCCATAGAACTAAACTTTTGCTTTTCCAGAAGTCTTATTTATAGTAATTGATAACTGAAAACGAAAATGACTATCAAGAATTTATTAAGCGGCATTACTGTTGGTTTATGCCTCTTCGCATTTGGTGTTCCGTTGACCGGATGTGCCCAGAGATCTGATAAGCAATCGTCAGAAAATCCGATTGGCACCGACTCAGCCAGGATTCGTCGTGCAGGACGTCACGGAGGTCCGCAATTAGGTCAGCCCGGGGGAGGCCCGGCGATTGACAAGAGCGGAGATGCGGTGCTGCAAACCATGATAAAGGATGTGATACCATATTTCAAACAGCTCAAATATAAGGATTCCGAGACAGGAAAGACTATAATGTATAATCTGTATTCCCCTCGCCATATTGAAGAAGGAAAAACTTATCCTATGGTACTGTTTATGGCTGACGCGAGTACGCCGGGAACGGATGTGACGCGCCCGTTGACGCAGGGTTATGGCGCATTAGTCTGGGCTACCGAACAGTGGCAAGCCGAACATCCTTGCTATGTCCTTGTGCCACAATATTCGGGAGTAGCGGTAAACGATGCTTACGAGCATACCGACGAGGTGGATATGGTGGCACGACTTGTCCGAAAAATTACATCACAGAATCAAATTGATAAAAACAGGCTCTATACGACAGGTCAGTCTATGGGTGGCATGATTTCGATGTATTATAACTCGGCTTATCCTGACCTGTTCGCAGCATCAATCTTTGTAGATTGCCATTGGGATAGTGCAACCTTCCCCGAACTCGTGAAACATAAATTTGTATTTATTACAGCCGGTAAAGCCGGAACTTTTGATGCACTTGAGAAAGCAGCTCAAAATGCAGGGATTAAATATGAATACACTGATTTCAGTGCGAAATTGCCACAGGCTGAACAGGATTCTCTGGCAAGTGCAGCACTCGCCAAGGGAACCCCTATAACGATAATAAATTTCACATCAAAATCAGTTCTTCCTGCCGACGGCAAAGGGAGCGAGCACATGTATTCATTTGATTACGCGTATCGTCTCACGCCCGTGAGAGAATGGCTCTTCAGGCAAAGAAAATAAATATTTTAAGTAAGAAAGATTGTTTGTATAAAGGGAGAGATAACCATTTGGTCTCCCTTTATTTCATTTTTCGGAATAATTCAACTGAATATGAACTTTACAAAATTCTCTATCTACACAATAATATCAGTCGTAATTGTTGGCTGTGCGTCATCATTGGAAGCTAAAGACAGGGATAAACTTGTCTTTAATCCGGCAATAGCGCAAAGAGCATCACTGACAATGCCCTCGGGCGAAGATGTAAGATACACCGCCTATGAAAATATCTTCTACGTATCTAACATCGAGGATTCGGTGTACCAAACTCTGAACATATATGTGCCGGAAACCTTAAAAAACGGGAATATGACCCCGATATTTCTCCGCACATATATTGGAGGCTATATGGCTGCCACGGCAAAATCACCTTCAGCATCGGATGCTACCGGCCGAGCCTTGAAGGAGGGTTATGTGGTCTGCATACCCGGTTCCAGAGGAGCTAACTCGACAATAACAAAAGATGGCAAGACAATATATACGGGCATAGCGCCGAATGGACTGCTCGACCTCAAAGCGGCAATACGTTATCTGCGCTATAATGACAACGCGATTCCCGGAAGTGCAGAACGCATTATCATTGACGGCACAAGTGCAGGAGGAGCGATGTCGGCATTGGTTGGTTCAACCGGCGATCGTCCGGAATATGATGAATATCTGCGCAAAATGGGAGCAGCCAGGACATCTGACAAAGTGTTTGCTTCTGTCTGTTATTGTCCTATAACAGACCTGAATCATGCCGATATGGAATATGAGTGGCTATATGGCTGTACCAACACTGGGGTTCGTCATCTCAATGCCGACCAGACAACCATTTCCAATGAACTGGCTGCGGAATGTCCCAATTATATCAACTCGCTCAATCTGAAAGATGATGCCGGGAATGAAATAACAGCCGACAATTATAAGGATTATCTCAAAACATTTCTTATTGCATCCGCACACAAGGCTCTTCAAGAAGGATGTGAAATCCCCGATACGATAGGAATTATAAAATATGCTCAGAAGCCGAATTTCGGAGGTAGTCCGGCACGACGCGGCAATAGTGACGGTCGGGGCGCGCCATCTTTCGGTCCATCCGGGATGCGCCCGCGATTCAACAATAATACAGATTTTGTTACAGATATAGATCTTGACAAATATCTGAGCTATGTAGCAAGTGTGACGCCTCTTAAAACGCCCCCGGCATTTGACCAATATGGAGTGCTGATTGACACTCCGACACCGGAAAACAACGTATTCGGAAACTCCGTAGGCACACCGGCAAACTTTACCGATTTCAGCCTGCGTCACCGTCTTCACAATAGCAGTGCCACACTTGACAAGGATATGGTTAACCGCGTGTTCATAATGAACCCGATGAATTTCATTTATGAAAATTCCACATCAGTGGCTCCACACTGGTTTATCCGTCATGGAGCAAAAGACCGCGACACTTCATTCCTTGTACCAATAAACCTCGCTACCAAACTAAAAAATTCAGGATTTGATGTAAATTTCTTCCTTCCGTGGAACAGACCCCACAGCGGTGACTACAACCTTGACGACCTGTTCAACTGGATTGACAATGTGACAAGATAATGGGTAGCAGGAAACTGTCATTGAAAAAATATGCAGCTGTCATCGCCATACTGATTGTACTGGTGATGACAGTGCTTGATGTCACATTGGTAAATGTGGCATTGCCAGTTATGGCTGATAAGTTCGGCATCTCGGATTCCTATTCAGTCTGGATTGTGACAATCTATCAGCTTGCCATAACAATGCTGCTGTTGCCGCTTTCATCTGTCGGAGATTTATTCAGTTATCGCAGGAACTTTCTCATCGGTGTTGCCGTATTTACTTTTTCTTCGGCATTATGTGCGGCTTCGACCAGCTTTTCAATGATTCTGATTTCTCGTGCATTTCAGGGAATCGGCGCCGCCTGTGTCATGAGCGTCAATATCGCTCTCACACGCATCATATATCCGCGCAATATACTTGGTCGCGGTCTGGCACTCAACGCAATGGTCATAGCCATAGCTACGGCTGCCGGACCGACAATAGCCGGATGTATTCTTTCCGTCGCATCATGGCATTGGCTCTTTCTGATAAACGTACCGTTCGGCATAGCGGCATTTTTTATAGGCAAGAGACTTCTTCCATCCAATCCTCCGAAAGAACATAAATTAAAATTCGACTGGATAAGCGGCATCGAGAATACCATAGTTTTCGGTCTCATTTTTTATGCTCTTGGAAATTTTGCCCGCAAAGGCGATTTATTGATCAATTCATGCCTTATCTGCATAGGTATTATAGTAGGTGTTTTCTATGTCAGGCGACAGCTTGACAAGGAATCCCCCATGTTACCGGTCGATTTATTTAGAATCAGACTTTACTCTCTGAGCATCATAACATCCGTATGTTCTTTCATTGCTCAGAATCTTGCTATGATTTCACTCCCATTCATGTTCTTCAATGGTCTTGGATTCAGCGAAATCACCACAGGTCTGCTTATGACCCCTTGGCCGCTTGCAACAATGGTCGTGTCACCGCTCGCGGCAAAATTTGTCGAAAAGCATAATCCCGGAACTACGGCTGCGGCTGGAATGGGTATATACGCCTTAGGTATTACTCTGATGCTTTTGCTTCCAACCTCCGGAGTGTCTGAATTGAATATCGCATGGAGGATGGCTCTGTGTGGCATAGGATTCGGATTATTCCAGACTCCTAACAATATTGTAATGGTCATTGCGACACCTATCCAACGTACGGGAGGTGCCGGCGGTATGCAAAGTACAGCACGCCTTGTCGGACAAACCCTTGGAGCCACCCTCGTAACCCTTGTATTTGCCATATCCCAGCCTAACCTTTCAGTTCATATATGCCTCTGTTTAGCATTGGGAATGGCGTTGGTTGCCGGTATTTTTAGCCTTACGCGAGCATCAAGACTTAAATCAGACCTCCGCACCACATCGTGACCGAATCCGGCAATGATCGGTAAAGCGTACAGATTAAATACTAAAAATCAGTGCCGTTGTCCAACAAGACAACGGCACTGATTTTTTATGAAGAAGGATTATTGTTAATTTGCTGCTTCAATATGCTCGTGGTGTTTCTTTTTTCTGAGATGCTTGATCCATATATAATAACCGGTGAGCGGCAGTGAAGCTCCAAGCAGAGCACCCAACAGCCATAGTATTCTTGTCAGCAGTCCACCCCAGCTTCCTGTATGAATTGCATATATCCAGCCACGAAGTTTATCTGCCGGAACAGAGTCTGTATATTTGGTGGCTGGTGTTATCTCGCCGGATCTGCGACTGAACTCATACTTATCTGACGCACGTCCGTTGCCTGTAACGCCTAATGTGACAGAAGCTGTTTCTGCGCCGATGGTGATCTGAGGTGCATCCGGGTTTTGTGCTTTCAGTTCATCATAAACCTGCTGCCAACGTCCGAACTCGGAATGGTGGCGACGACCTTCGCCTTGCCCCTCGCTATGACCTCCTCGGCGTCCACCACGGTGATTGCCTCGACCTTCGCTCCCCCTATTGCGTTCTCCAGATTTTTGATTTCCGGAGCCTCCGAAATTCCGTGGCGTATGTTCAACGCCGCAGACTGCATAAAATGCGGTACGATACCAGTCGAACGACCATGTCAGTCCGGTAAGGGACATTGCGAGAACGAATATAAGCGCATACATGCCTCCGGCAACGTGCAGACTTTTCCATAAACCTCTCCAGCCGTCCTTAAATGATATGGACATACTGTGTCGGAAATTCTTTCTTGCACGGGGCCACCATATAACTACTCCTGTAATAAGGGCTATCACGAAAATAAGCGTGGAAATACCTACAAGCAGTTTGCCTACCTTAACTCCGTCGCCATGTGGATTCGCGCTGTCGAGAAGCCACCGATGGAGTTTGAACATAGTAGAGAAAAAGCCCAAGCGCTCATATTTGCCTGTTATTTGACCGGAATATTGGTCAATAAATATAGAAGCTCTACGTGGCTTGGAAAGATTTACCTGATAAGTCCGGTCTTTGTCTGCAAACACAGTCACGCCTGTAATTGAAACGGAATCGGGCAGCGTAGCCTTGACGGTTTCCATTAGCTCACCCATAGGGAGCGGTTCCCCATCTGACGAGTTTACATAGTAAACATCGCTTTTGATACTACGTGTTATTTCAGGCTCAAAAATAAGCATTGCCCCCGAGAAGCATATAAGGGTGATAATTATTCCGAAAGGAACGGAGAGCCAGAGATGAATCTTACGAAATATCTTCATGATATGTTAATTTTCGGGCTTCAGGAATCCAAAACCGGTTATGTCGGAAGCACCCTCTATGACAACGCCTTTGCTTGCCTGAGCAGTTGCGGGATTTATCCGATATATCGTGGGATAACCGTTTTCCACGTTGACGGGGATATATACGTTCCCGTTCTGTGTAAATACTGTTTTACCTATTGAAGTGATATTTGATGGGAGACCGCTGACATAAGTCAGCTTCTTGGATGTCGCGTCAAAAATGGCAAGGTCTGTTCCGGCAAAACCTTTCTCCGTAAGAGGACGGTCGTACATTACCATAAGGAAGTAGTTACCTCCGGCGGGCCAGCAACGCATGAATGACTTGCCGCCTGCCTGTGTCTCTATATCGCAATAGTAGTCGTCAAACTGTTTGCTTCCTGCCGGAATTCGGCATACGCCTGCGTTCAGTTTTGTCTTTTGCAGTGGATCGGTCATTGTTTTGGCGTATGACGGAGAGAACACATAGATGTCACCATTCTCAGCAGCCCAGATAGTCTGGTAATACTGTGACCTGAAGCGACCTGAAGGTGTGCTGATACGGTCGGTCTTTACGAGGGTGGGATTCAGGAAATCGTCATTATCGTAAATTGCAACCCAGCACTCGTCGGGATATTGCGTTCCGACAAGTTCACCGGCCTTATACGAACCTGAACCCGAACCTCCGGCCTCGGAATGTACCAGATGCTCGAACCCTTCGCGAATCCACTTGCCGTTGTCAAAAGCGGCGCCATATTGACTAAGCCCCATAGGAATTGCTCCGCAATAAAGGCGCGAACCGCTCTGTTCAGCTCCGGCGAGAGTGACATACTCGCCGTTTCCGAGGAAGTTCTCCATAAGGTAGGGATGCTCTGCTGTCGCGTGATTGGTCGTTGAAGTTTCGTTTACCACGTCGAGGTATGTCACGTTGAGCATCATGGCATGATAACCGTTTCCATCCACGATATCCTTTGATTCTCCTGTTGCCATTGTCAGAATGTCGTTATCGTAGGCGCCGTATGATGAAAAACGGCTGATACGGTATTCTGTGCCTCGTGCTTTCATTTCTCCGTCAGCCCCGAGGATATAGCTGCGAGTTGTTCCTGCGTTGCCCTGATTGTAAGTGAGGGCATAGAGATAGTTTTTGTGGAACACCCACTGCGTCGCTCCGTCGTTGAGCAATCCGTTGTTGACAGGGGAAAGTGTACCCTCGTCAAGAGACTCCCCGGTCAGTAGCACGTAAGAGGTCGCATTAGACCCTTGAACGGTTGTGGCAAACACAAATTTGCCTTTGCCTCCGTTCTCTCCTCCGGGATTCGGTTCGTCGGAGTCCGAACATGATGTCAGTGCCATCGGCACTATGAGCGTAGCTAATACGCCAAACAGACTTGTTTTCTTCATTTTGTTATATTAGTTTATCAGTTTCCAAAATAGATTCTTACCTTACCGTAAAAGGCTCGTCCGGCTTTCTGAAGGCTGAAATTGTCATAGAGCCTTTCGTTTGTGAAATTTCGACACTCGAAAGAAAGGTTGTATCTGCCGTTTTTTATGCCGTAGGATATTGTGAGATTATGCGAGAATTGATTCGGCACCATGTAGTCGTTGTTGTTTGAGCCTATATTTGAAGCATAATAACAGAATTTATGGGTGTACTGATTGTCGTAGGTCACCGTAAGTACATTGCGTTTTGCTCCTAAGCCATGCCAGTAGAAATTTATATCGGAATCGGCGAACATATAGGGCAGATTGGGCATTCGCTCCCGATAAGCCACATTTGCCACAGTGCTTCCCATTGCCGTTTTCATATTGTCGCGGACATTCATCTGTGTGAAGTTTCCTCCGAGACTCAACCATTTTGAGAAATTGTATCGGGCCGATATGCTGAAACCTTTAGTATCGACTTTACCATAGTTCACATAGGTGGCAGCGGACTTTCCTCCACTCAGAGCCAATATGTTGCGCTGGATGTAATCTCTTGTGTCGCGGTAAATAAATCCTGCTTCAACATAAATAATGTTGTTGCCGAATGTAGCGTTGTAGCTGAGATTAAGGTTTACATTATGACTCGTTTCGGGTTTCAGTGACATATCGCCCACTTCAAGGTCTTCATCGCCGAACATCTCTTCGATTGTCGGCAGTCGATATGCTTTCTCATAAGATGCCTTCATCTGAAAACCGAAGGGCATAAACCATGTACCGGCAGCTCCATACCCAAAAGCATCCACAGACCGGGAACTTTTCACATAATTGTCTTGTGCGGCAGATAATGCCACCGGACCGGAAACATATTGATGGTATTGCTTGCCAAAAGCAGTAAGATTAAACTTGGTGTTTGGCATATAGCGATATGACAGACCCACAATATTTTTGCTCGTGATTTTACCTATTTCATCGGTGCTGACAGTCGAGGCAAGCAAATCGTCATTCGACCGGTTGAACGAGTTAAATACGTCGTTTACCGTAAAAAGATGATTTTCGTTGAGCCGATAGTTGGTGGTGAATGTCGCAGACCAATTATTGTTGTTTGCACGTGAGTTCTGATAAGACTGTTCCCCGGGAGAATTAAGTTTGTCGGTTTCTCCCCGCCAGTTATATTTTACAGACGCCGTATCCACATTTACAGTAATGTTCCGGTTGTAGTTGGCGGTAACTGCCACATCAAGCCCGCTTGTGAATATATTTCGTTTGCCATATTCCAGCGATCCGATGAGTGAGTGACCATGACGGTGTTTTTGCCCATAGACAATCTCCTGCCTCACACCGGTCTGCATTTCCTTATACATGTGCGAATAGGTAAATCCGGCCATAAGTCGGTCTGCCCACGGTTTATTAACGAATCCTACTCTTGCAATTATCGCCTCGTTGTGGTAAGTATCGTTAAACCGTCGTACGTGTTCAAGTTTATTCTTGTTGATACCTCCTGTCGCAAAATCCTCTACAGGTGCGTCAATCCAATAGTCGTTATCTGAATAATTCTGAAATGCGTTGATTTCATATTTGAGGCCATTGCTCAGAGTTTGTCCGAAATTGACGTATGTCTTGTGAGTGTTGAATGAGCCATAAGAATAAGAGGCATCGAGGAACCATCGGCGTTGTCGCTTGGGCGTGACAATATTGATGACTCCACCTATCGCATCCGAACCGAATCCGACCGGGACAACTCCACGGTACACCTCGATACGGTCTGCGAAGTTCACCGGTATGTTGTTTATGCCAAACGAACTCCCCACACCTTCCTGCGGAACCCCATCAATAAAAACTTTCACATGCTTGCCGCTGAAACCATCCATTGTAACTGCCATTTCCGATCCGACACCACCGCTTTCCCGGATTTTCATGCCCGGAGCTTTTGACAGAGCCTCGCTGAGCGTCTTGGTTGTATTAACCAGTTCCCTTGTATCAACCGCAGTCGCATTGAACGCAGAGTTCTTGACTTTGCTCAGGGTGTTGCCAACTACGATGACTTCCGCCAACTGAGTCGCCGGTTTTAATTTTACATTTAGCTTTACACGCTCTTTCCGTTTTATTGTAGCCTTTAATTCCAATTTTTCAAAGCCTACGGATGAGAACACGACCGTATAGCTGCCGGCGGGAGCATTGATGTGATATATTCCCTTGTCATTTGTAGTACAGGAATATGTTGTTCCTTTCAGATATACATTTGCATAGTCTATCGGTTCTCCGTCAGACGAAAGCACTTTCCCGGAAATCATGCCAGTTAAATCCTTCGCGGGCAGGTCTAATGATAACAAGCAGATGGCAATTATCATCAAAATATATCTCTTGGTTGATAGCATATCTCATTAAGATTTTTACTGAAATTTTATACAAAGTTCGGTACTTTATCGTGTTCTCGAAATACCTAAATGTAAGTATTGTCTAATCAACAATCTGTATATCTGCACTTTACGCAAGCGGTTCATTGGCTTAAAAATGGCTAAATACATCTTTGTAGTGGTAAATGAATGACCAGCCAAAATGCCGACAATCCGAAATCACAATAATTGATTATCTCAATTCTCTATTTTTGTATTTAGGTGTTATTTTCTCATGTAAATACTGGAAAACAACAAACAAGACAGGCACAATAAACAGGAGTGCGAGTGTGCCGAACAGGAGTCCCCCGACCGTTCCGACACCGACTGAAATATTACCGTTGGCTCCCACGCCTGAAGCGAACATAAGCGGTAGCATCCCGAAAACCATTGTGGCGGATGTCATTACTATCGGTCTGAAACGAGCTTTTGCGGCTGATACTGACGCTGCGATAAGACCAAGCCCCTCTTTACGCCGAGCAGTGGCATATTCAGTGAGAAGGATTGCAGTCTTCGCCAGAAGGCCGATGAGCATAATCAGCCCGATCTGCATATAGATGTTATTCTCCAATCCCCACCATCTTGCAAACAGGAAACATCCGGCAAGACCGAAAGGCACAGCGGCTATGACTGCAAAAGGAATGGTCAGACTCTCGTATAACGCACATAATATCAGGTATATAAACGAAAGGCATATACAGAATACTATCACCGTGGTATTCCCGGAAGATGATTCTTCACGCGACATACCTCCAAATTCGTATCCAAAACCGGATGGCAGATATTTCTCTGCCACATCTTTGATTGCCGCTATTGCTTCTCCCGAACTATAACCTTCGCTTTGTTCGCCATAAACTGAAATCGAAGGGAAGAGATTGAAACGCGACAGGCTCTCCGATCCATATACCTTTGTCAAGGTTATGAAATTGTCGATAGAGGCCATGTCGCCGGTAGATGTTCTTACGAAAATCCGTTTAAGAGCCTCGGTATCCATCCGGGCATCAGGCGAAGCCTGAACCATTACACGATACAACTTGGTAAAGCGATTGAGATTTGAAGCATAGCTGCCTCCGATGTATCCTGATAATGTCGAAAGCACATCAGAAGGAGATACGTTGTGTTGCAGACATTTCACAGCATCCACTTCTACCATAAACTGTGGATACTTGGTGTCAAATGTGGTATAGGCCCTTGAAATTTCAGCTCGTTTGTTCAAAGAGTCAATAAATGAACGTGTTATTTCGAGTAATTCCTGAGTTGTCGTGCCTTTCCTGTCTTGGACATACAGTTCAAATCCGCTCCCCGAGCCATAACCGGAAATCATAGGAGACTGCGAAGCTCTGACCTGAGCAGATGCGATTGTCGATGTACGTTTGTAAATTTCTTTGATTACAGCATTTATATCATGTTCCCGTCCTTTCCTTAAATTCCAGTCCTTTAGACGGATATTAAAAGAGCCTGCCGAGGATGACTGTTCATGCCTGGCATTCTTCCCTGATACCTTGGAGTAGATGCTGATTTCAGGGATATCTTTTATCACATCCTCAATCTCCGTCATTATCGCATCTGTTTCCGCCAGACTTGAACCGGGTGCGACTTGGACATTCAAACTGATAGTCCCCATATCTTCCTGAGGCACAAGTCCGGTTTTGGTCGTTGACATCAACCACCATAACCCGCCTGCTGAAAGAAGGAACAGGACAAGCACTATCCATTTATTCCTGAACAGAAAAATCACTCCTGTACGATATTGTCCGATAGTGGTGTTGAGGGATTTGTCAAACGCATAATGGAAACGGCTGATAAAAGATGTCTTTGTGCCATTGATTGTCTTTTTTCTCATCAGCAATGCGCTTAGTGCCGGGCATAGTGTCATGGCATTTATCAGAGATATGCCGACGGCAACTGCCATAGTAAATCCGAATTGTTTGTAAAACGTGCCAGATGTGCCGCCAATAAAGCCGACCGGGATGAATACAGCCATAAATACCACCGTAGTGGTAATGAGTGCGGCTGAAAGTCCCCCCATAGCCGAAACCGTGGCACGATATGGATCATTTTCACCTTCATCAAATTTTGCCTGTACAGCCTCGACCACAACCACGGAATCATCAACCACCGTACCGATGACAAGAACTATCGCAAACAGTGTGAGCATATTCAGTGTAAACCCTACGGCATAAATAAACGCAAATGTACCTGTCAGTGACACAATAATGGACAACGCCGGAATCAAAGTGGCTCTGAAATCATGAAGAAACAGATACACTACCAAGACTACAAGGATAAGGGCTATTATCAGTGTCTCTATAACCTTGTTGATGGATGCGTCAAGAAAGTCCTTTGTGCTTGAAATGTCGGTCAACACCATACCGGGAGGCAGATTTGAACGTATTTCATCAAGGGTTTTATCAATTTCAACAATTACTTCGTTTGCATTGGATCCGGCAGTCTGTGCAATCATAGCATTAGCTCCCGGATGCCCGCTTGTCTTACTCAACATCGCATAATTGACTGCCCCGAGTTCAATCTTCGCAATATCTTTAAGTCGAAGCACACTTCCGTCCGGCAAAGCCCTGACTACGAGATTCTCATATTCTTCAACATTTTCATATCTGCCCCTGTATTTCAGAACATATTGGAAGGTGGTGGGAGATTCGGCTCCGAGGATACCGGTTGGAGATTCTATATTCTGGTCTGCGAGTACCTTATCAATATCAGCCGGGACAAGACCATACTGAGACATTTTTGCCGGATTGAGCCATATTCGCATGGCATAATCGGCACTGAATATGTTAACCTCACCAACGCCCGCAATTCTTGAGATTTGCGGTTCTATATTGATTTTCATATAGTTGGTGAGGAAATTTGAATCGAATGAGCTGTCAGGACTATAAAGGGTTATAGACTTCAATGTGCTGTTTTGCCGTTTTCTTACAGTCACTCCGCTTTTTGTGACTTCTGCGGGGAGTTGCCCCTGTGCGGACGCCACACGGTTCTGCACATTGACGACTGCCATATCCGCGTCTGTGCCTTGTTTGAAATATATCGTTATTGATGCAGTTCCTGTATTTGTCGCAGTGGAGGTCATGTACATCATGTCCTCGACTCCATTAAGCGATTCTTCAAGCGGCACGATTACGCTTTTTTGTACCGTTTCAGCGTTTGCCCCCGTGTAAGTGGCAGACACACGTACCGTTGGCGGAGCTATATTGGGGAACTGCTCTATCGGCAAATGTAACAGCCCGAGTATGCCAAGCACAACAATCAATACGGAGATAACACCGGCCAGAATAGGACGGTCTATAAAGGTTTTTACTGTCATTACTATTCAAATTTACGACAAAATTAAGGCATTAAACCTTGACATCCGGTATCAGTCAGAATACTAAATGACCAACTGCACAACAGTAGTGGTCAACGACAGCTTTACGATTACTTGGTTAATTCTAAAATAGTTAACTTTGCAGTGTAATTAAGGAATGAAAAATCTCGCTTTCTACATAGACCTTGCGTTCTGCCTTGTCGTACTCCCGATAATGGTAGCGTTGTCACCCATCGAACGATGGGTCCACAACTTCACGACCTATATGATACTTGCCGGTATCTGGCTGTATCTTGTGTATATTGTTAACCGCATTTTCACAATCCCTTTTTTATTCGGGAATCGTAATAAGAAGATTTGCGGGATAACAATGATTATCTTGTCCATCATTGTGACATTCATACTTTCAGGTGTAGAACTTTATATACCCAAGCCAAACATCCACGATGAAGGAATCGTTAGACGTTTGCCTCAGATTCTTCAATATCAGCAGGCTCTTTGGACACTGTTCATGATTGTGGAGGCGTTTAGTTTTGCGGTTGGACTTCTTGTGCATACAAATATCCAGAAAGCACGGCTAAGAGAGGCTGAGGCGGAAAGAGACAAAGCCGAGATTGAGCTGTATAAGGCGCAGATAAAACCTCATTTCATGTTCAACACTCTCAATTCCCTCTATGGCCTGTTCCTGACCGAGAATAAAAACGCGCTGCCGTCTCTTGAGAAATATATCTCAATGATGAGATATATTCATACATCATCCAATCGTAACCTTGTTCCATTGGCTGAGGAAACGGAGTACATCCGAGAATACGTCGAAGTGCAGTCACTGCGACTAAATGAAATGACAACAGTAGTCCTTAACATAAACACACAGGACGAAGGCCTTATGATTCCTCCGATGCTTCTTGTGACATTTGTTGAGAACTGTTTCAAGCACGGGGTATCACCGGTGGAGAAAAGCTGTATCCTTATCAGTTTATCGGAAGAAGAAGGCAATCTTTTGTTTGCCACTTCCAATAGAATATTCCCTGTAAAAAGGATTGGCGAACACATGGGCATAGAGAACTGCCGCAGGCGTCTTGAACTACTTTACCCCGGAAAATATGAATTGGCAATCAACAACAATAGCGACATTTATAATGTATCACTACAAATTAGATTGAACTCATGATTAAGTGTGTCGCAATAGATGATGAACCGATTGCTCTGAGAATCATTCAAGAGTATTGTAAAAGGTTTGGCAATATTGAACTGCAATGTTTTACTTCGCCGATTGAGGGGATGGCTTGTGTTATGGACACGCGCCCTGACATTGTGTTTCTTGATATTGAGATGAATTCCCATAACGGAGTAGAGCTTGCAAAAGAAATCCCGGAAGGAACCTGTATCATCTTCACTACCGCCTATTCCCAGTATGCGCTTGACGGTTTCAATGTCGATGCGGTTGACTTTCTTCATAAGCCCATATTCTTTCCAAGGTTTGAGCACGCAATGCAAAAAGCTATGGTATTGATAGCGGCCAAAGAGGGAAAGACAAAAAGCCTCGATACAATAACACTGAAAGTGGAATATAAGACCGTGGTAGTTAACATAGATGACATTTCATACGTTGAGGCTATGGATAATTATGTCAAGGTTTACAGATTCGGATTACCAACAGTAATATCTCAGATTACGATGAAAGAGATGGAATCCCTGTTGCCAGACAACCGTTTTGTCAGGGTTCATCGCTCTTTTATACTTTCCCTTTACGCGATTGATAAATTCTCCAACCGTCAGATTTTCCTTAAAAATTATGATAGGCATATACCTGTTGGTCGCACATATATAGAAGCATTTAACAACCTCTACAATATTTTTACACAAAAACAATAACGCAAATGAAAAGAATCGTTTCCATGATGCTTGTGGTTATCGCAGCATCGTTCTCGGCACTTGTATTCGCCGGAACCCCCATCAAACAGTCTGAACTTCCAAAAGCGGCGCAGACATTTCTAAGCAAACATTTTCCCGGCGACAATGTAAGGAAAGCTGAAAAGGAACAAGGTCGTCGCGGTGCTGAATACGACGTTGACCTTGCAAGCGGGGCAGAAGTAGATTTCCGTGACAATGGTGACTGGAAAGATGTAAAGGCCGCACGAGGCAAAGCAGTGCCGACTGCTATTATCCCTGCGGCAATATCAAAATATGTTTCCGCAAACCACCCGGGTCAGAGCATCGTTGAAATTTCACGTAAACGTGGTGGATACGAAGTTGAACTTTCCAACGGAACGGAACTCAAACTGACAGAAGACGCCAAGCCTTTCACCGAAAAGCGAGGTGGACAGCGTGGAAACCGTCCCCGTCGATAAATCAGCCACACAAGCCAGAATTTGGCTCTCATTAAAAAGTTTCCGTAAGAAAAACTCCATACGGAAACTTTTTTATATCTCATTATCATATACAAGACTGGCTGAGTGATAGATTCTCAACCAGCACTATATATTTTACAGTTTTGGTCCAGCAGCGCGAAATTCTCTGGGTGAAGTGGCTCCACATCCTCCGATTATTATGCGGGAACTCAATGGCTCTCGCTGATACGGATTGGTAGGTTCCGCAACCATTGACTTTTTGGTGTCGTTGGCTTGGGTTGGAGCCTCTACAGTGTTGACCTGCTTGTTCTCCTCGCCGTCCTGTTCCTCTTGCTTGGGAGCAAGGGCGGCGGTGATTTTGCGGTCGAGTGCGGCAAGGTCGGATTTGAGCTGCTTCAACTCGTCCTCTTTGCCCCATTGCTTGGCGACGATGGCTTCGAGCTGGGGAACGTCGGCTTTGAGTTTGGCTGTGCGTTCCTCGTACTGGACGATTATGCCGGGGATTTTCTCCAGTGCGTTGACGAAGTTCATGCAGGCGGCATGGGTATCGGACATTGCGATAAAGCCGTTGTTGAACTTGTATTTGTAGTTGCCTTCAACCACAAAGCGGTTCTGAACGGTCTCCTTGCCGTCAACAAGATTTCGCTCGGAGATAATACTGATGGGGAAACCATAGACTTCTCCGATACGCTTGTACTGGCCGTGGGTGTCGGTTTTCAATGCCAGACCTTGCAGATGGATACCCATGTTCTGCTCGTCACGAAGGTTGCAGGTGTCAATAGTGAGATTGTTGACGGGGTTGCCCTCTTTGTCTCGCTGAACAACTGCCGCATATCGGGCTGCATCCTCTTTCATGCGACTGATTGCCGCTTCATTGTTGGCAATGTCGTGACTGATGGTCTGAAGCCTGAACTTGGAATCGGAAATGCCCTTGTTGTGGGCTTTGCGCTCTGACTCCAGTGCCGCGATGCGCTTCTCCAACTTGGCTTTCTCCAACAGGTCTGTGTTACCTGACAGGATAGCCATGTATTCCGAGAAGTTCATGCCGTTCTTTTCATCCATTGCACCCTCGTCGATGGTTCGCGCTCCGAGTGCGCCGGATTTGAGCTGGTCGATGAATGTCGCCTTGCAGTGGAGAAGATTGAACTTGTAAGAGTCCAGAGATTTCTCCACGGCGTAGATGATTACATCAACTTTGTTGTCGGCATAGAGTTTGGCAATCTCGTTGCCGGCTCTAACTGCCCGACCGTCACGCTGTTGCAAATCGCTTGGGCGCCAGGGTGTATCAAGGTGATGGACCGCGACACACCGCTGCTGTGCATTGACTCCGGTACCCAACATTGTTGTTGAGCCGAACAAAACTCTCACATTGCCACTGTTCATAGCCTCTATTACTGCCTTGCGGCTACGCTCCGTCTTACACTCCTGAATGAAGCGTATTTCATGCGCCGGAATACCGTAATCCTCTATCAGCTTGCGCTTGATTTCAGAATAGACATTCCATTCGCCGGGCTTGTATGTCCCGAGGTCGCTGAAAACAAACTGTGTACCACGCTGGGCATCGTATTTTCTGTAATATTCAGCAATCATCTTGGCACAGTGCGAGGCTTTGTTATTCGGGTCATCCTCGGCATTGGGGTCAATCATACGCATATCCAGTGCCATCTTGCGGGCATAGTCCGTGGCAATGAGCATCTTCGCCTTTTCCTCGGTTTCGGATAACGGAGCGCGTCCCAATATTGTGGCATCGCCACTCTCGGCAAACTTCATCAATTTCTCGATGAATGCCTCCTGCTGTGGTGTCGGCGGGATATTATGAAGAATCTCGTTCTTCATCGGTCTATCCACTCCAACATCTTCGGCGGTACGGTAATCGGTGATCTCATTGTAGAATGCGGCTAACTCCGGCACCTTGATAAAGTAGCGGAATCTCTCTTTTGCCACTATATGATTTGTGACATTGAACTCAAAATCAGTAGTCTTCTTGGCAAAGATTGCCGCCCATGCGTCGAAGCAGCGAATCTCCTGTCTTTCAAGTTCATTCGGACGTAGATACTTGAACAGTAGGTACAATTCAGTAAGCGAATTACTGATTGTCGTGCCACTGAGGAAAGTAGCTCCGAGGTCTTTGCCTGTCCGCTCCTGAATAGTGCGGATTGCATAGAGAAGATTGAGCGCACGTTGTGAGCCTTCCGAGTTGCCCAGTCCCGCCACACGGTCATGCCGGGTGTTGAACATCAGATTCTTGAACTGATGCGATTCATCAACGAAGATATGGTCGATGCCCATCTGTTTGAAATCAACCACAGCGTCACGGTTCTGATCCATCTGGTACTGAATGGTCGCTATCTTTGCGGTCAGGTTCTCCTTGCGCTTGATTAGACCTTTCAACATGCCACGGCTTACATCGTGTCCCTGCTGCTTCAGCACTTCGAGATTTTCCTCAACCGTGTCAAGTTCAGCCTGAAGGATTTGCTGCTGCATCTCCGGCGACTGCGGTATCTTGCCGAACTGGTCGTGCGACATGATAACGCAGTCATAGTCGTTGTTCTTGATCTGGTTGAAGAACGCCACGCGGTTGTCAGCCTTGAAACTCTTTTCATCGGCAAACAATATCCGGGCATTTGGATAGGCACTCTGATAGGTCATGGCAATCTCGGCGACGTTGGCTTTCAGTCCGATAATCATCGGTTTGTGAGCAAGTCCGAGACGCTTCATTTCATGTGCTGCTATGCACATTATCAGCGTTTTACCCGTTCCAACCTCGTGGTCGCACACGCCACCGCCGTTCTGTTTCAGCATCCAGATACAGTCCATCTGACTTTGATATATGGAGTGGATTCCATAGCGGTCTCCGAGAAGTTTCATGTTCAAATCGGGGAATATCTGGTGTGACCCATCATATTGCGGACGCACGAAACAGTTGAACTTGTCATTGTAGAGGTCAACGAGTTTCTCCTTGAATTCCGGCGACTGGGCTTCGAGCCATTCGCTGAATCCGTTTCGTATCTCGTCAATCTTGGTATTGGCGAGTTGGATAGCCTCGTTGTCCGGCACCTTTATGTCGTTGCCGTTATCATCCTTCCCTGCTGACTTCTTGATGTCAGGGACGGTATTATGGAGAGCGTGTTTCAGCAGGTTCATACCGTCATAGGTGCGGTAGTAGCCTCTGACACAAAACTCCTCCCAGATGGTCATGTTCTTACGACTTGCCTCAGCCGAATACTCATCCATTGAGGAAGAATATGCAATCTTCACATCGGTGTGGAACAGATACGACATATAGGCTGAGTAGATACCCGTAGGAATCCAACGCTCTCCGAAGTTGAAGTCCAGCTCGTCGAACTCAATACGGCGGGGCCGGGCTTCCTCCAATGCTTTGAGGGAGTCTTTCGACAAGGCAATGAACGGTTCAACGCCGTCATAACCGGGGAAGCCTTTGATGCGCTCCTCCTCTCGTTCGATCCATGCCCTAACATCATTGGCTTTCGCCACGACATTTCCGGCGATGAAACGGTCTTTAATCTCGTAGTTTTCGACTAATGGATTATAGAATATGTGTCCTTCGAGGTTATCCACCAAGGAATCCTTATTCATATCCACCAGACCTGACATATATTCGAGATTGACCTCACCATATTTATTGAGTGAAGCGGACAGAGCCTCCATAGGAGTATCTACCGAAGTAACCTCGTTGATAGCGAATGAAACCGGATGATCGAAAATGTCAGACTTTACAAATCTGCCATTCTCTCCGCGCTCTAATGCAAGAGCATCCCTGCCATTGGCATCCATCAGAATAAATTTCACATTCTGTTTCTCATTGAGATTGCCATACTTCTCCACAAACTCATCATAATACTGATTGAGGTGTTCGCGCAGATGTTCCGACGGTTCATGTGTTTCAGCCTCATAGTTGTAGAGTTGCTGATATGTCTCCGACAGAGTGACATAGAGCATGGCGCGTTTCGCCTGTTCCGGCTTCAACTCCAGAGGGTTGAATGTTGCACCGCTCTTTCGGACTTCCGAGAGGAATCCGACAAGACCGTCTTGAACGACCATACTGCCGTTGTGGTGGAAGAACTGAATGTCCTCCGAGAAAGGACGGGGAGACATATCGACCGTAACAGGTCCCGGCTTTTGTGTAGCCACTCTTGGCTGTCTGCCGGGTATGAAGTCGCCTTCGGTACGCTGGATTGTGGTATCACCTTCTTGGATAGTCTCGCCATTTGTGGCGACTTGTTTGGCGGCCTCTGCCGCCTCGCGTTCAAGTCGCATTTCTTCCAACTGACGGTGTGCAATCGACATCATGGTTTCATAGAATCCATTGATAGGAGGATTGTCCTCCCAGTTGAGAGAGCCGTAAAATTCCAATTCTTTCTCACTGAGCGGACGGAACTTTTTAACCGGAATATCCTTGACTTCAACACTTGGTTTCGGCTTTGGTGCATCCTCCGCAGGCTTCGGCTGACGGCGAGGCTTTCCGATTGGCTCTAATTCTCCAAAGAGATTGTAGGCATACAGGCGAGGGTCGGGATTATCGGTATAATCAGGACTACCATCTGTCTCAATCTCTTTGGATGGTTCTGCCTTTGTTGGCTCTATGGGAGCGGGAGTAGGTTTTGGAGCAGGTTCAGGCTCAGGTTTTGGCTCCGGCTTAGGTTCTACTTTGGGCGGCTGATTGGGTGTAACCGTCTCGACGACCTTGTGCTTGGGCGTTTTTGTCAGTTTGGGGTCTTCCAACTGCTCACATATTGCCACACGTTTACCGGCCCGTACAAGTTTGGGCAGATAGGTATCGAGGGCATGATGTGGAAATCCAGCCAATTCTATGCGGCTGTCAATACCGGTCTGGCGACGGGTCAGGGTTATACCCAATATTTCCGAGGCGATAACCGCATCCTTGCCGAAAATTTCATAGAAATCTCCAACTCTGAAAAGAAGTACAGCATCGGGATGTTTCTTTTTCATCTCCTGATACTGCTGCATCAGCGGTGTATTCGGGAGGCTCGACTTCTTTTCTACCTTCGGAGTTTCTGCCTTTGCCTCATGCTTGGGAGTGGGCGTAGGAGTTGGTGTAACCGGGTCAGGCGTAGGCGGTTTGATACCGTTGGAATTATACAATTCCAGATTCAGACGCAGATGTAACGACTTGTCGAGAGCTTTGCGCAAGTCTCCGGCGATGCCGTCGATACCTCCGCCATGGTGGTACACGATAGCCGGTTTGCCATACTGGTCAGTGCCAACCTTTGCATCAGTGCATATTACATTCTGGGGAAACGCCTGAAAGAATTTGTTGCCCGGCACCTTCGTTCCCCGGTCAACGACCGACTGAATGAAAAACTCTTCATCAGCCGACAACGCTTTCTTTCCGGTATGCTTCTGCAAGATGATAAGGTCTGAGCCTACATCAGTTCCGGCATTGTCGCTGAAAGTGTTGTTTGGAAGTCGCAGTGCAGCTACAAGGTCTGACTTCTTCACAAGTTCCATTCTGATAAAGGGCGAAGCGGCATTCATGACACCCTGCGATGTGATAAAAGCTATCAGACCTCCCTCTCTCACTTGGTCGAGACCTTTGAGAAAGAAGTAGTTGTGCAACGACTTGGAAGCCTGACGGTAGCCAATCTCCTTGCTAACGGCATACGCCGGGTCTGCAACCGCAAAATCTCCGAAAGGAACATTGGAAGCGGCAACATCGAAATAGCCGTTGAAGTCACTCTCTATCTTCTCGAAACCCTCTATACGGGTCAGAATAGATGGGTGTAATGCCGACAGAATTTTGCCTGTCAGCAAATCCTTTTCGTATGCCATTACCTCGGCACCGGGGTATCTGTCATTGCGCAGAAAAGAGTCAATGAAAGCACCCTGACCGGCAGAGGGCTCAAGAAAACTTTTTATCTCGACTCCCTGATATTTCAGTGCATCGGAGATCGCATCCACAATACGGCTGTCAGTATAGAAAGCGGTCAGCGTTGACGCCTTCAACGACTCCATATATCGGTTAAACTCCTTGTCGTCACGCGAATAGTCGTGAATCAGACGACGCAACTCAACCGTAGGCGCAAACAGTTCAATATCCGATTTACTCCACTTGGCGGCATCCGCCAGCTCGTTGGCATCATTGAGAATACACTTCAACCCGCCAAACCCGGCATACTTGCGCAGCACTGCAATCTCCTCGGCAGTCTGCGCCCCGCGCCCCTTGACACCGAGGCTAAACGCCATCCGTATAGCCTCGATGTTGTCGCGCATGGTCTGTAATCGGTTAAAGGCCATTCTCAGTCAGTATTATGGAGATTACACCCGTGAGTTCACAGCGGAGCTGATAATATCTGCCACTCGGTACAAATGTATTGTCTTGCATATCGTAGCTGTCGAATACATCTTCTACCATAGTAAGCGACTGGAGATAGGTAGCCATGAAAGGACGCATTTCTACGCTGATGTCATCTTTAAACTCCTCTTCGAGAACATCCATGATGATCTCGTAGTCCGAGTAACGGAAGCCGTCAAGAAGAACAGCCATTGATACCGAGTGAGCTTCATCGACTTCGGCACCTTCGCGGCGGGCACTTTCGTATGCTTCCTCAGCAGCTTCAGCGCGAGTACGGATGAAAGCATCGGTAACGCCTGCGAAACGGTAGCTTTCAAGATAGTTTTTGAGATAGAGGAAGTAGAAGGATATTTCTTCCTCACGGGAAATGTTGTAATCAGTCATAATCGTCTGAATTTTAGTGGGTGATTATTCTTTATTTCATCATTTGCCGACCGGGGATAACGGTTATTCCGACAAATTTTATTAATTTTGCGCTTGAATCAACAGTCATATAATCGTTCCCGATTACATTTGATTGTGGATTTTAGTGGTGCCGTTCGGGAGGGATACCCGGACGGCTTTTTGCTTATCACACGGTTTCTTTATCTTCACAAAGTGATACGATGCCATCGCTCATTTCTATTAGTTCTGCGACCTCGAGTTCATAAATAAGCCTGCCGAATGAGTTTTCTATGCCGTTAGCTCGTATTGACCTCTGCGATAAATACCACTGGTATATAGTATTCAGGTGTATGCGACGGGTTCCTGTATCAGTGAAAGGCTTGTATTCCATGCTCTCGAATTCGGTATTGTTTTCGATACACTTCAACTGTTCCAAGATGAACCGATAGACAGCAGCAGTGCGGGGTATGAAATCATCCGGCGCATCTTCGGGATCGTAGCTGATACCTACAAGGTTTTTATCAATCTTTGAGGTGGTAAGAATTGCTCCTACACTGGCCGCATATTGCAGATTAAGTTCCGAGGGGATTACCTTGTCCGGGAAACCGGCTCCTGTAACCCATTCGACCGGGCAGTGTGCAATTCGCGTCATCGGGTTAGTTATAAGTCCCTTCGCATATAGATACAAGAGGCTTTCCCAAAGGGAATCCACGACCATATCGTATTTAGTCGCCATAGCGTTGAAAAGAGAATTAAAATCCATCAGCCCGCCAATGGTGCTTTTCTTTTCTTCTCCGGCTGAAAAGTGTGTGGATAAGTCCTTATACAATTTGATAGTTTTGTATAACCGCATCGCCTCTGGCGACACTTCCTCTGTTCCGACCTTGGTCATTTCAAGTCTTGAGATGTCGTATGACAGATTACGGCGCATGGCGTTAGCCGACAAAACGTCAGTAATATGCTGATAATAATTGTTCCGCTCTATGGCACAGGTAATATCATCCCTGTCCATCATGTTAAGGACAACAGTCCTTGTCTTGACATTAATGTCGAAGAACAGTTTGATTGCCTGTATCAGTCGCTCTCCCTCATCGGTTGGCTGGCACATGAAAACGACCTCGTCGCAGTATTCAAGTGCGTTTTCGATGAAGCGAATACGTTCCTTATCCATCCCAACAATGGCATGGTCTCGTGATCTGGGATATGCCAGATAGTAGCTGGCTGTTATTTCCTCCGCAGACATGGCTTCGGGTTCGAGCTCACGATTGAACCTTCTTCTCAGAGCCAGATTTATAAGATTGCCACCGGTCCAGATGATTTCGACACCTCCACCCTCGTAAGCAATCCATGTTTCATCGTCGGACGTGTATCCGAATGCGCTTGCGATTGTTGTTGCCATTACTTTGTTGTCGGTGATGATAAGAGTATTCTTTGCCATTTTAATTAATTTTTGGTGAGTTTATATGACATTACCCCAAAAAGAAAGAGCGGCAAGCTTGCCGCTCTTTCTTTTTACTCTTTGTCAATCTTCTCCATCATGTGTTGACAATAGTTACAGAAACCTCCGTTGTCAAGTGCTTCAAGCATCTCGCACCAAGGAATATCGCAGCCGCATCTCTTACATTCTTTAACTGAGTTATTTTCAATTGCTTTATCAAAGACGTATCTCTGCTTCTCCGACAAAGAATCATAACCCTTGTCAAGCATTCTTTTGGCGATGCCTGCTTCTTTTTCTTCTAAGCGTCCAGAATTGATTAAATCCTGGACAAAACCCTCAAAATCATCTTCTAAAAATCGTGTTTCTTTCATATCAAACTCAATTAAATTCTACATTTCCTAATTCATACAAAGTATAACTATCGGTTATCTTTTCAACATCGGTTATTCCCAAGTATAAACGAGTATAATCGGGTGCGGTAAGCGCAAGTTTATTACCAATCACTTCTCTTACTGAATAGGCTTTTGTCTTATCCCATTTAGGATAAACCCAATCTAATAGATTAATATTCATTTTTATAAATTTATGTAATTGTTGTCCTCTGATGCTGTGAAGTATGGGAGGATATTTTATAAATAACAACTTTCGTGCCAAACTTCTTACTGACAACTTGACCGATACAGCGTTCAAAGTTTATCCCTAAAAGCAGTATCTATTTATGAATGAGCAGAGCATAACAATCCGTTGGGATAAGAACCCCGATGGCAGTACCGACATATCGGTCAGCGGAGATATTGATGGGCAGACGCATTTTCGAGAGGCATTCCTTTCGTTGGATATGTTACCGTCACTATACGATATAACCGAAAGAGAAACGAGTGGCGAGAGTGCTGGAAATTCGGCTACAATCGCACTTCTCACTCAGCTAATAGCGATTATCCGAAAAAGCGATAAAACGAGTGGAATGATTATATCGGAGCTGAAACGTAATTCCAAATTTCCATTCACGGATTTGATAACAATTCGCAAGTTTGCCCAAATAGCGGGCATAAAGATTGATGAACGAAAATTCCGCAATCGGAGAGAATTTCAAATGTATTTTCGGGAGTTGATGAAAGAGGAGGATTGATAATGACCGAAAATGAAGTAATAAGAGAACTCAATGAAATAATGGCTTTAACAGGAGCGACTGAAATTAAGCAAGGTCGCGTATTAGATGAATTTCTAAAACGGCATTCCAATGGAAGAAGTATAAGCAAGGATGTATATGATAATACGATTGCTAAGATTTATTTTAATCCTTCTGAATGCGTCTATGCGATAAAGCCAATTCCGAATAGCCACGATACAATGATAAAAAGGACAAAAGAGTCTGAATGGGAGCGTTATTCAAATTGGTGATAATTACGCTCTAAATCAGCAATTAGTTTTGGATTGGTAATCTTGATTAGCTCCGAAATATGTGCATGCTGAGGGGCAGAATTTCGTTGAGAGCGAAAATCAACTATGCCATTCGGATTGATTAACTCTACCCGAATGATGATATTGGGATTAGAACGAAGTGCCGCCCAATCTCCATAAATTAACTCATTATTGACTTGCTCCATTGATAATTACATGAGATTGAGATGCAAAGTTACAAAATTTTCGCTAACTTTGCACTGTCTTTGAGAAGACAAAGTTTGAAATAACAGAGAAGTGCCTTATTTCTTGTGAAATCGCCAATTCTCATCTAAGAATACACGAGGCACGGTGACAGCTCATATAACGTGGGCTGCCTATCCGTGCGTGTATTCAGGTGTTTGGCGATACCTACAAGAGTGCAAGGATGGCAGCCCACTTTTCTATATATAACTCAAGTAAGAAAAATTCTCCAATTGGATGCCTGCGGGGAACTCTTGTAAAATCGCCATATGAAAATTCTATATGCTTTCTTCTGCGGAATGATAGTAAGTGGCATATACTCCTTCTTTGCCATGTTTTGGGGTATAGTTGATTCAGACCCAGAAACAACCCTTTGGGGAATGATACTCACCTTTACAACAGGATTTGTTGTTGGCCTTTTTGGATACAATCAAAAAATGAAGAAAAAGGCAGAGGAAGAAGAACGTCAAGCGGAACAAGACCGAACTAACGAACTCATGCGTGAGTATCTTGAAAAGAAACTGCGGGAGGAGAAAGAAAATGCAGAATAATCCAATCTGTACGAGTGTTGAACAGTCCCAACGGCTCATAGGGCTGAGGTTGGACGTTAATACGGCTGACTTGTATTATATACTCCGTAGGAATAGTGAGCCACGACTTGCACTTTTTGCATCCAAAGTACCCGAAGGAATGCTTAACAGCATTCCAGCATGGTCTTTATCTGCACTGATAAATCAGCTGCCACAATTCATTAATGCTGACAATACGGACTATTGTCTGATGATGACAACCGACAGAGTTGTTTATTGGAATCCAAATAAAGACAACTTGTTTGAAACTACGCAAGACAATCTATTGGACGCAATAGTTGAAACATTGGTATGGCTTATTGAAAAAGGGGAAATCTAATCACTTCTTCTTTTTCGGATTACAGCGCACCACATCGGTTATAACTTTTCCGAAATCTACTGACCGTCCCATAGGCTTTTTCAATACTTCTATGGGTTGGTCCAGTATTGCCATATACTCTCTATCCTTCTTTTTCTTGGGCTTCATTTTCCTACTATCTGATTTTGGGTTACACGGATATTCGTATTAGAGATTGCCATATCAAAGCGTACCTTGTTAGAAACTCTGCGAGTATTATAACGGAAGCAAAACTCATCAAAATATCGCTGCATATACTTACGACTGACCCAATTATATATCGCATTAACAACACGCTTACAGAAATTGCCCCAAAAGCCTTCTATGGAATTTGTATAAGCGTCACCGACAACGTACAGTCCTTTGCCATGGTCAACCATTTTCGTGGTATAGAGTTTACGCACAAGGTCATAGCCACACCATTCATCAGTAAACAGTGTTGCCGTCCTTGCTATTGACTTCAGAATAGGCGGTGTAAGGGATTTAACCGAAGTGTCCTTTACCACCTTGCAAATCACTTTGCCGCCACGTTGTAACATACCGAGTACAGGAACCTTATCTTTAAAACTTCTGCCCTGACTATTCTTAACCTTCTTGTTGGTGTGGCGGTTTTTATTCTTGCCACCAACGAATGTTTCATCCAGCTCTACTTTACCGTCTAACTTATCCATGTGTATGCTATGAAATGTTCTGCGGATTTTGTGAAGTAGGAACCATGCCGTTTTCTCCGTTACCGTAATATCCTTTGCTAATTGTGTGGCGGAGATAGCCTTCTTATGGTTACATAGCAGATATATAGCCATGAACCATTTGCGTAGCGGCAACTTTGTGCCTTCAAATATCGTACCTATGCGCACGTTGAAATTCTTGCCAGTGTTCTTACACCGATAATTGCCATCGCCACGATGGTAAACCTTTGAAGAAGGGTCATAGGGAGATACTACTCCATTCTCCCAACGTTTACTTTCAAGGTAGGCGATGCAAGATGCCTCCGTTGGAAACGCTTCAAATAAGTCATACAGCGAGTTAAATGCTCCAAAGTTTAGATTTTTCATAAGCCAACCTGTTTGGGGTTGGGTTTAGTAACTTTGGTGACTTTTTGAAGCAGAGCCAAAAAACGCCTAAAATCTGTGGAAATTAGGCGTCACTAAGAGATAAATAATTGAATGACAAACCGATATTATCAAATGTTAAATTTTCTAAACAGCAAGGGTAATGTCGTATAAACTCACCTAATTTTTAAGTGTTGATTAAAATGGTTGCAGGGATTGATGTCTTCAACCCCTGCAACCGGGGTTAATGAATCTGGATTTTAGTGGTTGGTGCGTTTATACTCTGCGGGAGGGTTCAGAGTTTCGGGCCTTTCTTCTGCTTTTTCTGCTGGTCTTCATCTTTTGGAGATGTCTGACCCTGTTGAAGCGGTTCCCGGATTTTGTTGGTTGCCTCATTTGTCTTTCCTTCGTTGTTGACAGCTATCTGTGTGGCACTGTCATTAGATGGAGCGACAGCCTGTTTGAGATCGGGGTTCTCGGTGTAGCTCAACGGACGCTGAATCTTCGGATTGAACTTCACATACAGGGTACACGGTTGACCTTCCTTGTCTACTGCATTGGTCAGCACTACCGTTTTACCGTTGACATAATCCTCCTTCTGCCGGTCAGTGAAAGGGATTCCTTTCCACTTGCCGATGGGTCGGATATTTCCATCGGCGTCTGTCCAGCCATTGCGCTGCTGCTGACTCTGAGCATAATCTTCCTTGTGGTTCTGCCAAGCTTTTGGTACAAACTCGACACTTCTCGCATCTGCATTGACTTGCAGAGTGGTCGTAAAGGTCTTTCCGTCCCGGAGTGTTATCTGCTTGTCAATAATCGGTTTCCCTTCTTTCAGTATCGCGATTTCTTCAGGTGTCAGTTCTGTACGCCCGATATTCCCTTTGATAAAAAGGCTCTTGGCAGACATGCTTACCACCTGATTGGTAAGTCGGTCGATACTCACATACGATGGCACTTTCTCGCCGTTCTTGCCGTTTAGTTCCACAACCTTGCCCAGATTTCCGGTTTTCAGCAGTTGCTCCTTGTCTTCAGCGGTAAACTGATACCCTCGGTACTCACGTTCAAGGTTCGGCTTGTTGTAGATAGGGTGAGGTACCAGTCTGATATTTCCATCGGAATCTGTTTTCAGCGAGAGCCGGACTTCAAGTTCGAGTTTCTCACCGGCCAGTGTGGGATAGATTCTCACAAGACCGGATTTGCCATAGTTCAGCATCTTGTCAAGATCTCCGGATTTTTCAAGCTGCTCCTTGTTTACGCCCCATTGGTTGGAAAACTCCTCCCAATTTATTTTCGCCGGGTCTATGGCGTGATACTTCGACTCTTTTGGCGGTTCCTCCTTCGGCGTTTCCTGCTTGGGTAGAGAATCTTTCAGTTCCTGTTCTTCCGCTTTTTTCGGGATTTCCACCACGTTGTTTTTGAGCATTTCCGCGTTTGCGACCGGGTCTTTGGCAAGATCTCCTATAACTGTGCCAACAGTTTCATAGCGGTCTGCGGGTACTCGGAAAAATCCGAAAGTAGTGGGATTCTGGCACTGACGAACAAAGTTCGACAGAAATGCCTCGATTGGATTCTGACCTTTCTGGAATTTTACAAGGTCAGAGAGTTTCGCCGACTTTACGTCGGTCATCTTTGGGGTTCCGTCCTCATTGAGTCCGGTCACCGCGCCTACCTGCCCTGTCTCATTATTCCGGGCAATCAGCACCTCTTCTTGTTCTTGGTTTTGGTCCATTTGTTTGGGATTTTAGTGGATATAGCCGGAGCTTTCACCGTACCGGCTCGGTTATATGGTTTGCCACCATTGCCGCCTGAAGTTCTTCGACACCGATATAATATTTGCCCCCGATTTTTACGAGCGGCAGTTTTTCTTCATCGCGCCAACGGTAAATGGTATGCTTTGTGACTTTGAAAATTTCGGTAAGTGAATAGACATCGAAATACTCTTTGCCACTGATGACAACCGGGACAGGCTGAAATACCCGTTTGCTGGAATTGAGCAATGCTTCAAGTCGGTCGATTCGCATAAGCAGCATCTTTATCAGTCGGTCAAAGACAGCGATACCGATTGTCATATCCTGTGGGGTGATAGGATTGCCGTTTATCTCCATGTCGTTTTTCTTTTGTCTATTACATATCGTTGATAATTCTTTTCAAAGTCATCGCGGGTGCGAGGTCCCTTACGGAGAGTCTGACTTCGGATAAACTCCCATAAGTCTTCCTTGGCGAAACAGACCTTCCCCCGCACGACTACACAGTTTATCTTACGCTCATCGCGGTAGCGGTCTAAGGTGCGTTCGCTGACACATAGTATATCGGCGGCCTCAGTCTTTGTAAGCAGCCTTTCGGTTTTGTACTGGTTCTCGACATTCTTGCGTATGAACTGTGCGATAAGCTCAATGTCTGAGAAGACCCGGTCGAGACGGTTGAAAAATTCGTTTTCATTTCTAATCATTAATCAGATTTGATTTTTACTTTGTCACTATCGACATTGCAAAATTAATCCAGCGGCTCTGGGCATTTTCCTTACATAGTTCCTTATACAGTTGGTTATCAGAGAACTCTTAACATCTATTATCAGTATTCGCTACGTTTAGGCATAAAAAAAGCCGGGAGAATCGCTCTCTCGGCTATTTTTTTAACATTTGTCACCTTACAATGACCTTACGTAGAAATGTAAGTCATTATTTATCAGATGAATTGTCAGAATCAGAATTGTTAATTTTCTTCTTCCGTCCTCTCTTTTAGGGTTGTTCGACCTCTCCGCGCATCTTCGCAGCCAGTACAGCCATGTCGCGGCTGATTTTCTCATTTGTTATGCGGGCGTATATCTGAGTGGTCTGAATATTTGTGTGTCCGAGCATTTTTGACACGGATTCGATGGGGACGCCTTGCGACAGTGTTACTGTCGTGGCGAAGGTATGGCGGGCCAGATGGAATGTGATGTTCTTGTCAATCTCACAGGCATCGGCGATGTCCTTCAGATACTGATTAGTCTTCTGATTGCTCGGAACAGGAAGGAGCATCCCATTCTTACATTGCCCCTTATATTTCTGTATAATAGCTTGGGGAATGTCAAGCAGAGGCACGTTCACTGGCGTCTTGGTCTTGTGGCGGTGGGTCATTATCCACTTGTTGCCATCAAAGGAGGTCTGGATGTCGCCCTCTGAAAGTTCCTTGATGTCGATATACGCCAGCCCGGTGTAGCAGGAGAATAGGAAGATGTCACGAATTTTCTCCAGACGCTTTGTCGCAAACTCCTTGGTGGCTATCTTGTCAAGTTCCTCCTGAGTGAGATAGCCTCGGTCAACTCTCTTGATGCGGATGCGATAGTTGGCGAAAGGGTCGGCTTTGATGTATCCGTTGTTCTTGGCACGGATAATGATGATTTTGAAGGTCTGAAGAAACTTGGCCGCCGTGTTCTCATTGCAACCGCAGGTGACACGAAGATAGCACTCGAAGTCCACGATGAACTTGTGACCGATTTCCACCAGAGGTATATCGGTCAGATTATACTTCTCTTTAAGGAACTCCTGAACGCGGCGATAGCATCGGTCGTATTTCTGGACCGTCGCCGGGGAACGGCTGATACCCTCCATTGCGTTGCACTCGTCCATGAACTCCTTGAAGAGTTGGACAAGCGATTCTGTACGTGCCGTGATGCCGAGAAAGGCATTGCGCACTTTCTCAGCTGTGACGAGCGTGTCATAACGCTCAATCTCGTAATAGTGCTGACGTATGGAAGCGCGGATGTCTTCGAGAGTGCGGTTTAGCTCCTTAACTTGTTTGGAAGTGCCTGATGCTTTGTTGGCGTCCTTATCCCAAATCTCAGGATCCACGAACAGTTTTGTGCTGAACACAGTCCTTTCACTATTGACTGTGATTCGCACCATGATTGCGCAAGTCCCTTCTTTGTTTACTTGGTTACTGCGCAGATAGAATCGAATGTTGAAATTACTTGAACTCATTCTTCCGATGTAGTTTTTGTTTTTACTTTCCTTTGCGTATCACACAACCAATGGTGAGAATCAGTAGCGCAAGATGAGTTTCAGTAGCATGAGTAAACGCGAAAATTCGGTTTAGTAGCACGGTTAGTAGCATGAGCCTTATTTGTCATCCTGTTCTATGATGGCTCTCCATCAAATTTATTCCATGTAAAACTGGGTGTAGTTTTTATGGAATGATTTGGTAGCTGATAGTAGCCGCAAAGGTACTGACTACTAATGAAGAATGGTTAGACAAAACTTAGACAAATCTCGCCATATCAGTATCTTAGCTAATTCTATGCTACTAAAACGGGATTACGGATTTCAGTAGCATATCAGTAGCACGGAAGTGTCAAAAATTGGCTGAATCGTGTCTATTTTTGGCGATAGGGTAAAAAGCTAAACGCCTGAGTATCAGCGATACTCAGGCGTTTAATAAAATGCTTGGCGGAGAGAGAGGGATTCGAACCCCCGGAGGTGTGACCCTCAACGGTTTTCAAGACCGCCGCAATCGACCACTCTGCCATCTCTCCTAAATGGTTGTGCAAAGGTATGCATTAAATTTCATTCATGCAAGATTTCTGTGATTTTTTTATTCGGCTGTGATGTGTATGCTCGTCGTGACGGTTTTAATGATGATTTGTGTCGGGGATGTAGCAACCTTGTGTTGTCATTGTAATATGTGTCACAATGTGGTTAAGCAGTGGCCTTTTTGTAGGGCAAATTAAGTATATTTGTCTTGTGCCGGTACAATCACCTGCATATATGTATTTTTGATAATACAGAACATTCCGATGAAGCAGCAGAATAAATCCAAGCGTATTATTATAGTGTCAATTATAACGATAGTTGTATTTGGCCTATACGGTTTGATGCTCTCGTTCGGGTCGCATGAATCAATGTATGTGGACCGACCGGAAGGGCGTTTGTGCAAAATGCCGATTGATGGCGTTCCCTCCATGGTTACTGTGGCTCCGGGATTGGTGTTTAAGATTGATACGGGTGCTGATGCGAGCAGCATAACGGAAAAAGACCTTGCTACGCTTGAGTCGCTTGGGTATAAGGCTGAACATAAAATATATCCTGTGTTCGGGCGTAATGGTTGGGGCCGAATGAACTGGACCTTTACGCGCTTTCAGGTGGACTTGCCTCTGTATGATTACATCAGTGAAGAGGATTCGCTTGGTAATATTAGCCATCAGATCATTCCTGAAAGTCTGAATGTGCTTCACGATGTGGATTTTGTTCCATCAAGCACAGGCTTTTCAGTTCTTGGTGTGGATTTCCTTCAAAAATTCAAGATTGAGTATTTGTATGAAGAAAAGGTAGTTGCCCTGTCATTTGATACTCCGGAGGGTTACGAGCCCTTTGCCGAACTCTCGGTATCACACAGCCCCCTTAAAGATATGTGGCAGGGAAACCGGTATTATATCTCAATCTCTGTGCAGAATATAAAGAATGACTATTTTTTGGACACGGGTCTTCAGCGAGCTAAGCTGCGTTTGCCAATGTCAGAATATGTAAGGTCTTCAACAGATTTGGTGTCGGATACAATCCGCACGATGATTCACAAGCATCCGGCTCTGGTTGATTATGACGCTTGGGTGTGCATTGGGGACAGGTGCGGAACGGCTGCCGTTTGGTACTGCGATACAAACGAAGAGCCATACACATTCAACCCGTTCAATTACATAGAACAGGATTTTTTGCTGGATCTTAATGGCAAAAAACTTATGCTCAAGCCACATTCTTATGCTTTCTTCTCTCGCATAAAAATGAATGGCAAGTGATAATCAGGAATTAAAGCGTTTACTTTGCGTCAGAGACATCATCATCGTTGAATAATTTCCCGGCCTCGTCAAGATGAAAGTTTTTGGTCAGTACGGCTATAAACCGTGATATCTGTTTTATTGCATTCTGTGTGTCGGCTGTTACTTCCTTGCCTTGGAGCCGAAGCATCAGCATGCCGTACAGAGCATTGAAGCATGTTTCTATTTCTCCGCTTTTGCTCTCCCCTGCCTTGGCGCGTAGCTCAACTATGAAAGGAAGTGTACGATAGAATTCAGCGGTGTAGTCAGCAAACCGTGGGTCTTTGAGCAATGCCTGATGGAGTTCAACCAATTGGATGATTATATTTTTGTTGAGCTGCAGATGTCCTGATTTTTCCACTCCTTCGCGCCTCATCATGTCAATAAGGCTTTCGTACCACTCTTTCATTTGAGCTTTTAGCGAATCATCAAGCTGGTATTTGTCTATGACGTTGTGCTGAATTTTGTCAATGTCAAGGTCGTTGGCGCGGATTATATCTTCAATTTGCCACATATATAGCAGATATTCTGCAATATTTTCTTTTCGTTTTTGTGATGCTATTATCATTGCTTGGAGGAATGTTTTAATTAACTGCAAAGATAACGCTTTTTAGTCACGAAAAGATTAATTGATGAAAATTAGTGAATCGTTTGATTATAAGGTTCGTGGCTTTTTTGTCAAAAAAATATTTGAAAAAAGTATTGAAAAATTTTGTGTAAATCAAGAAAAGGCGTACCTTTGCATCGTCAAAACGAAATGACAATGCCTTGTGGTGTAATGGTAGCACGTCGGATTCTGGTTCCGCCTGTGAGAGTTCGAATCTTTCCAAGGCAACATATTAAGAGCTGAGCTTACTGCTTCAGCTCTTAAATTTTTTAATAACAGCTTATTGTATCAGCCAATGTTTTCTTTGCTCGGATTATTCTCAAAAAAATGCCCGATTATTACTGCCGGTTTCACTGACTGGCATAGTCATTTGCTGCCCGGAGTTGATGACGGGGTGCAGCAAATGGAAGAGAGTGTTGACATGCTTGAAATATATGAGAAAAGTGGCGTTAAAAGAGTGTGGCTTACTCCGCATATAATGGAAGACATGCCCAACACCACTGCGCAGCTGAAGGACAGATTTCAAGAGCTTCTCGTGACATATTCCGGAAACATTGAATTGCGTCTCGCGTCTGAGAACATGCTTGATAATTTGTTTAAGGAGCGATTGGAGAACAATGATTTTTTACCAATTGGCGATGATGGCCGCACATTGCTGGTAGAGACATCATATTTCAACGCCCCCATGAAATTTCATGACACGCTGCTTGAAATCAAATCCAAGGGATATTTCCCTTTGCTCGCTCACCCCGAGAGGTATAATTACATAAACACTATGGCCGGATACAGGGAGCTTAAAGAATTGGGCGTGAAGCTTCAATTAAATGCCTTATCAATTTTAGGCTACTATGGGCCGTCAGTAAAGAGAAAAGCCAAGGACTTATTGGCGCATGGCATGTATGACCGCATAGGGTCTGATATGCATCGCATGGAGCATTTGAACATTCTTTCAAAAGGTGCCATATCATCCTCCGATGCGGCCAAAATTCATCAGCTCGGCTAAATACAATGCTTGAATCATTGCATTGGCCGAACTGACAATCAGATACATAAAACGGGAATCTGTTAAGACTCCCGTTAATAGGTTTGTAATGAGTTAGCTTATTGTCCAAGGTATGCTTTGAGCAATTTGCTTTTTTGACCTTTAAGGCGGCGGATGGCTTTTTCTTTGATCTGGCGCACACGTTCGCGTGTGAGGTCAAATTCTGCGCCAATCTCTTCAAGGGTCATTTCCTGGCATCCGATTCCGAAGAATTTTTTCAGGATTTCACGTTCGCGTTCGTGCAACTGCTTAAGTGCTCTATCCACCTCTTTAGACAAGGATTCTTGTGTGAGGGTGCTGTCGGCCATCGGCGAATCGTCGTTGGTAAGCACATCCAAGAGGCTGTTGTCCTCGCCTTCCACAAAAGGAGCGTCAACAGAGATGTGTCGGCCTGAAACCTTAAGAGTATCGGCTATTTTGTCAACCGGAACATCAAGGCGTTCTGCCAGTTCTTCAGGAGAAGGACGTCGTTCGTTTTCCTGCTCAAATTTTGACAGGGCCTTGCTGATTTTGTTAAGAGAACCAACCTGATTGAGGGGAAGTCGCACAATACGGCTCTGTTCAGCCAATGCCTGAAGGATGGACTGACGAATCCACCATACGGCATAGGATATGAACTTGAATCCACGAGTCTCATCAAACTTCTGAGCCGCCTTAATCAGGCCGAGATTGCCTTCGTTAATTAAGTCCGGTAGGCTCAGACCCTGATTTTGGTACTGTTTGGCCACGGACACCACGAATCGAAGATTGGCACGAGTAAGTTTGTCTAATGCTCGTTGGTCACCCTGTCGGATGCGCTGAGCCAGCTCTACCTCTTCTTCAACGGATATAAGCTCTTCTCGGCCTATTTCCTGGAGGTATTTGTCAAGCGAAGCGCTCTCACGATTGGTAATTGATTTTGTGATTTTTAATTGTCTCATTCTATAATATGTGACATTTAGCGTGCAAAGATACAAAAAGTTTCTGACATATAACAATGCGGGCGTGGAAAAGTAGCATCCGCGCCCGCTGAATTAACTGAATTAACAGTTTTACTTGTATCTCATCCAGCGGATAAGTTCTTTTACGCTTGGTTTTTTACCATACATGAATATTCCTACTCTGTAAATTTTGGCTGCAACCCATACCATGGCAAAGAATGAAGCATACAGTATTATTAAAGAAACTGTAATCTGCCACCCCGGAACACCAAATGGTATTCTGGCCATCATAACCATAGGCGAGGTAAACGGTATCATTGAAGTCCATAATGAAAGCTGGCTACCGGGATCAGATGCTGCCATCATGCCGAATACTATGCCAAGAATTATGGGCATTACCACTACGCTTTGCAGCTGTCCGGCATCTTGTATGTTATCAACGGCCGATCCTATCGCAGCATATACAGCGGCATACAACATAAATCCTCCGACAAGGAATAACAGGAGCAAACCGAATATTTGGATAATGTATCCTACGTTGCCGAGTATGGACAATGCCTGTAGCAATTCAACCGGTGTGCCCAATGATTCAGTGCCGGCAGCTCCGGCAGCATTCATTGCTGACAAATCAGCTGCAACAGAATCAGGAGTGAGTGCCGGGAGCACGAAAGCTGACAGAGCCGCAAGCAGCACACCCCAGATCACAATTTGGGTTACGGCCACGAGTCCTATGCCACATATCTTCCCAAGCATCAGCTGGGTGGGCTTGACGCTTGACACCACTATTTCAAGTACACGATTGTTTTTCTCTTCAATAATACTGGTCATTACCATCTGTCCATAAAGAAGGAGGCACATGTATAGGAAAAATGTAAGTACTGTGCCTAAGATGTAGGAAAGGATAGTGGATGATTCTTTCTCTTCATCTTTTGATGTGTTGTCATAACTTTGTATTGACACATCGCTTTCCACTTCTTTGAGAATCTGGTCAAGATTGGCTATATCGTAACTTTCAAGGCGTATGTTTTCAATGATACCGTTCACTTGATCGCGTATGTTTGATTCAAGTGTCATAGAGGAGGCCTCATTGTTATATAGCTGGATAGCTTTTTTGCCATCCATTACATCTTTTGGAATGAAAAGCACCGCGTCAGCGGTGGAATTTGCCCTTACACTGTCAAGGGGCTGTGTGCATGTGATATATTTTATTCCATCATCGCTCTTGAGAGCCGGGGCGATTACCAAAGATTCGTCCACTATATCCACCGTTTTCGCCTCATTGCCGGCAAATGCCATAATCAAGGCCGGAGTTGCCATAAGAGCAAGCATGAGCACCGGCATAAGAATGGTAGTGATGATAAATGATTTTTTTGATACGCGCTCCAAGAATTCGCGCTGTATCACTAATGATATATTTTTATTCATGAGATTAGTTACGATTGTTGTTTTCAACTGTGTGAATAAAGATGTCGTTCATTGATGCCATGCTGGGCTGTAAAGATGATATCTCTACTATGGGGTTGGCAGATGAAATCACATCGCGCAGCGTAACATCACTATTGAGCTGGAACTGGAGACTGTCAAGGTTGTCTGACAATTGCATGGCTTGAGTCATTGGAGCAAGGGTTTCCATTAGTGTTCGGGGATTGCCCTTGAATCCCAATGAGTATCTTCCCTGGCTGAATTCACGACGTAATTGTTCTACATTCCCGCTAAGAATGTTCTTGCCGTTATTGATGAGTGTGATGTTATCGCATATCTCTTCTACCGAAGCCATGTTGTGAGTCGAGAATATTACTGTGCTTCCATTGTTTTTAAGCCGGATAATTTCATCACGCAGAAGGTTGGCATTGATTGGATCAAAACCGGAAAATGGCTCATCAAAAATCAAGAGTTTTGGCTCATGGAGCACAGTGACAATAAATTGTACTTTTTGTGCCATTCCTTTGGATAATTCTTCAACTTTTTTGTTCCACCATGAGCTTATCTCAAATCTGTCAAACCATTCTTTGAGCTTTCTGGTAGCATCGCCTTTGCTGAGTCCTTTAAGTCTTGCAAAGAAAATTGCCTGATCACCGACTTTCATTTTTTTGTATAGTCCGCGCTCTTCAGGGAGGTAGCCTATATGTGCCACATCTTTTGCATTCAATGTGTGTCCGTCAAAAATCACTTCTCCGCTATCGGGCGCGGTGATATGGTTGATTATGCGGATGAGCGTGGTTTTACCAGCTCCATTAGGACCGAGTAGGCCGTATATTGTGCCGGTAGGCACTTCCAAACTGACATTGTCAAGTGCCAAATGATTGGTATAGGCTTTACTTACGTTTTCTACTTTCAGGATTTTATCCATATTTACATTAGGAATTTAGTTTTATAGATATGACGCTGTTTTTGGTAAATAATTTCATCTCACGGATATTTTTTTGCCAAAAAATCTATTGATTATGACTGCAAGAGCTCCGTCACCGGTTACATTGCATGCAGTTCCGAAGCTATCCATGGCTATGTAGAGGGCTATCATCATAGCATTTTGTGCGTCACTGAATCCAAGTATTGACGACAGCAGTCCCAGTGAAGCCATTATTGCACCACCGGGGATGCCAGGGGCGGCTATGATGGTTACCCCTATCATTGCAATAAACTGGGCAAATTCTCCAACGCTGTATGGAATCCCTTGCATTATCATCAGCGCAAGAGCACATGCCACAATCTTCAGTGTGCTGCCACTCATATGAATCGTTGCACATAGCGGTACCACAAATCCGGCAACATCCTCATTTACGCCCAATTTTATGGTTTGGCGTAAGGTGACGGGTATTGTGGCTGCCGAACTTTGCGTTCCGAGTGCCGTAAAGTATGCCGGCATCATGGTCCATAGCATTTTAACAGGATTTTTACGTGCAAACAGTGCTGCGATACAAAACTGGAACAATAGCAACAATAAGTGCAGTATAAAAATTACAACAATAATTTTCAGGAATGTGTGTATGATTGTTCCTACTTGTCCCTCATGCGTCATGGTAACAAATATGCCGAATATGTAAACAGGTAGCAGAGGGATGACACATTTAATAATCGTAAGACTTATTATATCGCGAAATTCACTCACGCCTTTGCGTAAAGTGTCGCCATTGACCAATGCTATTCCAATTCCCATGACGAATGATAACACGAGCGAGGTCATTACGGGCGTGATGGCCGGTATTTGTATTGTGAAATATGGAGAGACAGTGTTTGCTACTGTTCCGAGGCCAACTGAGGTGCTTGCCGTAGATAGCATTTGTGGAAATAGCCATGCTCCGGTGAAGTATGAGGTAAAGCCTGCAAACAAAGTGGCACAATAAGCCAACAGAACGGTAGCAATCAGCATCTTCCCGGCTCGCTTGCCCAAATCAGCTATGGCCGGTGTCACGAATCCAAATATTATAAGTGGAATCAGAAAAGTAAGAAACTGTGAAAATATGCTGTTAAAAGTGGCACAGAGGCGTGCTATCCATTCCGGGGACACATATCCCACTGCTATACCTGTGATTATTGCTGCTAATATTTTTAGCAGTAGAGCTGAAGGAAGTCGTTTTTTCATGCACAAATATACTTATTTTTATGCTCAAATGTAACTTTTTGAGTTTATGATGCGTCAAAAGAAATATAAAAACAAAAAATAATTATGACTACTAAATGTATTGTGACATTATTGATGGCTGTTGCTATATGCTCATGCTCTAATGTGTCTTATGTATGTTCAAATCAGAAGACCGTTGATTCTGATCCTGACTCCCCTATCGTTAACCGAGAGATTACAGTCAAAGATGTGTCTGAAATAGACTGTGCACGCGGCATCAAGGTGGTTTATACTCAAGGTGCAACTTCTTCTGTCGTAATGTCCGCACCTCGTGATATTGCAGACTATATAGATGTAGATGTCAAGAATTCATCATTATTTTGCACAGTCGGCAAGGAGTATCAGATTAATACCGGACTGGATCGCGTAGAAGTGAAAGTGTCATCACCTTTGGTAAAGTCTTTGGGAGCAAGCACAGGTGCATCAATAAAAATTGATTTGCTGGATTTAAAAGACAACAAACTTAATGTCTATGCATCAACCGCCGGTTCTGTTGCAATTAATTCTCTAAAGTGTGGTGGTCTTGATTGCGATGTGTCAACAGCAGGTAATGCAACAATTATCGGAATCAAATGCTTCGGCATGATTGATGCCTCAGCATCCACAGGAGCAGAAACAAACTTTGAAGGAACTGCTGCCAAAATAGATTTCGGCGCATCTACCGGCGCAACCATCAATGCTTCGGAGCTTGTAGCTGAGACCGGCGAAGCATCAGCTTCTACCGGAGCAGATATATCATGCCGGGTAAATAATCTCAATAGCTCGTCTTCTACCGGAGGGTCTGTTCACAATAAGCAATAGCTTTCATAATAGACATATATTAAATGCAACGGGCGACTTGGTGAGAGTCGCCCGTTGTCTTGGTAATTAATTTTAAGCTTGATTAGATGACACCCTGTCCCATCATGGCATTGGCTACCTTCATGAAGCCGGCGATATTGGCGCCTTTCATGTAGTTTAGGTATCCGTCAGGTTCTGTGCCATATTTTACACATTGGGTGTGAATGTCCTTCATGATTACGTGAAGTTTCTCATCCACCTCTTCAGCACTCCACTGCAAGTGCATTGCGTTCTGGCTCATTTCAAGTCCGGAAGTGGCGACACCGCCTGCATTTACAGCCTTTCCGGGAGCATAGGTTACTCTTGCATTAATAAATGTGTCAATGGCCTCAGGTGTGCAACCCATGTTGCTGACTTCGGCAACCATCAATACGCCATTGTCAACAAGCCGTTTGGCATCATTGCCGTCAAGTTCGTTCTGGGTTGCGCAAGGAAGTGCGATATCAACTTTCTGTTCCCATGGTTTGCGGCCGGGATAGAATGTTGCTTCAGGATACTTTTCGGCATAGGGAGCCACAATATCTTCGCCGGAGGCACGCAATTCAAGCATGTAGTCAACCTTTTCACCGGTGATGCCTTCCGGATCATATACGTAACCGTCAGGACCGGATATGGTTACAACTTTCGCACCGAGTTGGCCGGCTTTAAGGGTAGCACCCCAAGCCACGTTACCGAAACCGGATATAGCTACAGTCTTACCCTTGATATCTTCTTTCTTCTCTTTCAGCATGCTCTGTACGAAGTAAAGGGCGCCGAATCCTGTGGCTTCAGGACGTATTCTGCTGCCTCCAAATGATAGGGCTTTACCTGTCATTGAGCCATCACATTCATTACAGAGTTTTTTGTACATGCCGTACATATAGCCCACTTCGCGACCGCCTACGCCAATATCTCCGGCAGGTACATCTCGGTCTATACCTATATTTTTCCAAAGTTCAAGCATGAAAGCCTGGCAGAAACGCATGATTTCTGCATCGCTTTTGCCTCGGGGTGAGAAATCGCTGCCACCTTTGGCCCCGCCCATTGGCAGTGTGGTGAGTGCATTTTTGAATGTCTGCTCAAATCCAAGGAATTTGAGGATAGAAAGGTTAACGGATGCATGGAAGCGTATTCCTCCTTTATACGGGCCTATGGCATTGTTGAACTGAACGCGATAACCGAGGTTGGTCTGAACTTCGCCATTGTCGTCAATCCAAGTGACGCGGAATGTAAGGATGCGGTCGGGTTCAACCATACGCTCAATTATGCGCGCCTTCTCAAATTCGGGATGCTGATTGTAAACATCCTCTACGCACATAAGTACCTCTCGAACAGCTTGAAGGTATTCCTTCTCTCCCGGGTGTTTAGCCTCAAGGTTGCTGATAACTTTATTAATATCCATAATTTATGTATTTAATGGTATTGATTGTTGCACAAATATACATAAAAGAAGTTGAAATTAGCGAAATAAAAACTCCTTAAATTTGGTTAAATTCAAGGAGTTTTGTATCATATTGCTATTAAATGTATTATCTGCGACGTCTTTTCCGTTTGCTTGACTTTTTGGAAGAAGACTTACTATTAGATACAGAAGTACCCTTTGTCGGGATTTTTATAGATTGCCCTATGTTGATGCGGCTTTGTCCTTTGCTCATGCCGTTAGCTTCACGCAGAGCTTCTACAGTCGTGCCATGTTTGCGCGCAATTTTCTCAAGTGAGTCTCCGGATTTCACTTTGTAATTTTTAGTTTTGGCGGCTCTCTCTTTTTTTGATTTAGTTGCTTTAGTGTCGTCGTGTTTTTTCTTTGACTGTTTTGCTGAAGTGGATTTTGCCTGCTGGCGTTCAGCTTTTCCACGTTTGGCGGCTTCGGTGTCCTCTGCCGTTATGGTGTTGGCAATTAATGGTTCTGAACTTGCCTTGGGGGTCTTGCGCTCTACTATTTCGATGACTAATGCGTCACCTTCTTTTACTTTGCCTCTGCGTAGCTTGTTCAGTCGCTTGATGTCAGTTGCGCTTACACCGTATTTTTTTGCAATGTCACGCAGATTCTCACCTCGGCCAACATTGTGAGTAATACGTTTTACATTACCGTTGACGCTGTCGTCTATTGGATTGTTGTCATCGGCATTCTGAGTTTGAGATGCGGCCGCAAGGGCGTTGCTCTCCCCATTGTCATTGGGAATAGCCTGTTGCTCCCCGGGTTCCACATAAGTGCGTCTTGCATACAATTCAGCATCATGGGCCAGAATTGCTTCTTCACTCATGATATAGCTCAAACATTGCTGTGAGGGAAGAACAAGCTGATAGGGATGGTTGTCACCCGGAATTATATCCTTGCGGAATTGTGGATTAAGCATCCTTATTTCGTCAATAGGTATATTCAGTACTTCAGCTATCTGATTGAAATGTACGCGATGGTTAACCTGTACTGTATCCGTAACAAGTTGCTGCTTGACAAGAGTAGGACGGATGCCGTACCGGCTATAATAATTCATCACATAGTTAGCGGCAATGAATGCGGGCAGATATCCGCGTGTCTCGCTTAGCAGATAATTATAGATTTCCCAAAAATCTTTTTTGCCACCTCCGGCACGACGCAATGCTTTGTTTACATTGCCCGGACCACAGTTATAAGCGGCTATTGCAAGAGACCAGTCGCCGTATATTTCATACAGCTGTTTGAGGTATCTTACTGCCATGCGGGTGGCAAGTCGCGGGTCGCGGCGCTGGTCCACCAGAGAATTTACTTCAAGTCCGAGCCCGGTTGCAGTAGTTGGCATGAATTGCCAAAGACCGGCTGCGCCTGCTCTTGACACTGCATTGGGATTAAGGGCAGATTCTATTACCGGAAGATACTGAAGCTCAAGAGGCATTTTTTCCTTGATTAATTCTTCAAGGAATATTTTGCCATAATAGTTATGTAATGCAAGCATGTCAGCCACAAGATTGCGACGCTTGCCAAGATACATGTCAATAAACTTGCCCACAATGGCATTGTACGGCATCTCAATTTCAGCCGGAATACGGCTAAGAAGCTCCTCATATTCTTTTGCCGTGCCGGTGGTGACTTGAGAATTGTCGCTCTGTTCCGTATAAGCTTTGAGATAAAAATTCTGTTCAAGTTCACGAGTTTTAGTCTCAAAACTTTCAGGTGCAATAATATTATTGTCGGTTATTGAGTGCTTTATATCTAATATGCTTGGGGCACTCCACGCCGTCAGCGTTGCTGCTCCTAAAGTAATTATTAAGCAGAGATGTCGAATCATGATGCAGGTCAGTTTTTAAAAGGTTAAAGCCCATTGTAATCCCACTCCGGGTAAATTGTTGCGGCTGTCGGGAATTACTGCGGGTGCCCAGTCAAGCGACAAGTCAGGTGTGATGTCAAAATGGGCGAGAGAGGCGTCCACATATGCATCTACCATAGCCACAAGGTACACCCCTACCATGCCTATAATACAGAGGTCACGGTTACGGCGGTAAAAATCCTTGCGGTTTTTCATTGTGGCTGTGAGCCAGGTTTTATTTAGATTTTCTTCCTTGGTTGTCGGAGGGAAAAAGTCCATGTAGCTTCTTGTGGCCGGATCATTGTCCATCAAGTCACTGTAGGCACGCGTGTAGTCACGAAGCATACCATTGTTCCATGATGTTCCGTAGCCGAGAGCCATGTAACCGGCTACCAATATAGGTAGTTTCCAATATTTTCTGTTATATATCTGTCCCAAGCCGGGGAATAATGCTGAGAGCCACACTGCTCTGACGGGATCGGGATTAAACATTTTCACCACTCTGACATCAGCTTTGGCAGATGTTGAGTCGGATATGGCATTTAACCCGGGAGCGTTAACTACGGCAACAGTATCCACAGGGGTAATTTGTAGTGAATCGCCGGACAGTTTGATTTCATCTTCCACGACTTCGCTCCCAACAGGAAGTTTCTGGGACAATGGTATGGAGTCAGGCAGATTTGCCGGTACATTTTTTGGTTGGTGGCGTTGGTGGCGAACAGGCTTTCTTGGCGTGGCAGAAAAAATGTTAAATGATGATAACAACATAAAAATAATTATGCTGCATATCGTTTTCGTAATATTTCCGCCAATTGCTATCTTTTGTCGCACAAGTTTGTAAGTGTAATGTTATCTAACTAACACACAATAAAATAGACTGCCATTTCTGGCAGAAACTCATCAGGGCGTTATTCTTGTTCACCCTTTATTTTGTCAAAGATACTAATTAATCTGGCAAGTTCATCCTCATTTTTGAATGTAAATGAAATTTTTCCTTTGCCGGAATTGTTGCATGAGAATTGTACATCTGTTTTAAATCGCGATGAAAGATGATTGCGAAGAATCTCATAATCCTTTACCGAGACCGGAGATACAGTTTTGGGTTGCTTCTCTTCCTGCACTCTCATAGCTTTGGCAAGATCTTCAACTTTTCTTACGGAAAGTCCTTCCTTTATTATTCTTGTGTATAGTTTCAGCTGGTCGGTGGGATTGTCTATTGACAGCAGAGCACGCGCATGGCCCATATCTACGCGACGGTCGCGAAGTCCGAGCTGCACTTCAGCCGGAAGATGCAGGAGACGAAGAAAATTAGCAACGGTGGCGCGTTTCTTGCCTATTCTTTCGCTCAGTCGCTCCTGAGTGAGATTGTATTGGTCAATAAGCTTCTTGAACGTAAGAGCTATTTCAATAGCGTTAAGGTCCTCACGCTGAATATTCTCAATGAGGGCCATTTCGGTAAGTTCACTGTCGGATGCAGTGCGTATATACGCGGGTACGGTTGTTAATCCTGCCAATTTAGCAGCTCTGTAGCGTCGTTCTCCCGCGATAATTTGGTATGAGTTTGGGGCTACCTTGCGAAGAGAGAGCGGTTGTATGATGCCAAGTTCTTTTATTGATGCAGCAAGTTCATCCAGTGCTTCTTCATCAAATGTGGTACGCGGTTGGTCAGGATTGGGTGCTATGAGATTTATATCAATTTCATTAATGGCAGATGAACCGCGTGCGGGCACATCATCCATAGATATGAGTGAGTCAAGGCCTCTGCCGAGTGCGTTGCGTCTTGGATTCATAGTTTCAATTTGTTAGGAATGGAGTTTGTGCTTTTTGTGGCGGGATATAATCTCTCTTGCGAGCATTACATGTGAAGTGGCTCCACGGCTCTCAGGGTCATATAATATAGCCGGAAGTCCATGAGAAGGAGCCTCACTGAGACGAATGTTTCGTGGAATCACCGTTGTGAATACCATATCGCCGAAATGCCCCTTAAGTTCCTCATAGATTTGATTGGCAAGGCGCAGACGGGCGTCATACATGGTGAGCAGGAATCCTTCGATTTCAAGCCCCGGATTAAGCTTAGGCTTTATGATGCGTATGGTGTTGATTAATTTACTGATTCCTTCCAATGCGAAATATTCTGCCTGTACAGGAATTATTACCGAGTTTGCTGCAGTCAGTGCGTTTACTGTTATGAGCCCTAAAGAAGGAGAACAGTCAATAAGAATATAATCGTATTTATCTGAGATTCCTTGTAGAAGATTTGCAAGCACTTTTTCGCGGTTCGGGCGATTTATTAGTTCAAGTTCTGCGCCTGCAAGATCAATTCGTGAGCCGATAAGGTCAAGCCCTTTCACGCATGTAGGCACTTGAGAACCGTCAAGAGGATAATCATCTGCCAGACATTCATAAATGGAAGATGTCATGCTTTCGGGATTGATGCCATAACCTGATGTGGCGTTTGCCTGCGGGTCTGCGTCAATTATCAGCACTTTTTTGCCTTCCATGGCAAGTGAAGCTCCGAGATTGATAGTGGTAGTGGTTTTGCCCACTCCGCCTTTTTGATTAGCTATTGCAATTATTTTGCCCATAGGTTGTTGTAATGTGGATTTACAACTGCAAAGTAATTGATTTTTATGCTATCTGCAAAGTGTAGAAATGTCAAATCAGTTTAAATTGTTTATAACTGACGGCCTTTGTTAATAACTTCGTGGAACAATGCCGAAAGTGTTTCACAGCAGAAGGCATGCATCCCCGTAGCTGAGAAATCTGAATCCGTTGTCAAGAGCATACTCATACATGGCTCTCCAGTCGCCTTTAGTGAACGCTGACACAAGCAAAAGCAGAGTGCTCTGAGGCTGGTGGAAATTTGTTATCATCCCCTGCACTACTTTATACTCGTATCCCGGAGCTATCATTATCCGTGTGGAAGCGATGAGTGTGTTGAAATTTTTTTGCGTGAGATATTTGGCTATAGTTGCCATTGACTGCTGCATGGTAAGGCGGGGATGTGTGGGAGAATATGGATACCATTGCGGCACTTCCGAGAAGTCAAGTCCCTGAGTAATCATGCATCCTATATGGTAAAGGCTTTCAAGAGTGCGAACCGAGGTTGTACCTACAGCAAAAACTTGTCGATCAGTGGATGCAAGTTCTTCAATCAACGCTTTGGGTACAGATATGAATTCGCTGTGCATCAGGTGCTCACCGATTGTGTCAGATTTCACCGGCTGAAATGTTCCGGCCCCAACATGAAGTGTCAGCTCTCTTCTGGGAATGTTACGATTGTCAATATCAGATAACACCTTGTCTGTGAAATGAAGTCCGGCTGTAGGTGCAGCTACTGAACCTTCAATATGAGAAAAGACAGTTTGGTAATCCTTGGCGTCGGATGTTTCTGTAGCACGGTTAAGATAAGGAGGAATGGGGATTTCCCCGGCATGCTCAATGATTTGAGAAAAAGTGACATCCTTGCAATTCCAACTGAATTCTACTATTGATGCGTTATCTTGTTTTTCCAGCCGAGTGGCAGTAAGTATTATGTTTTTGTTGTCAATGGTCAACGGTAATTCCAATGAACCGTTTTTCCATCTTTTGCTATTGCCTACAAAACATAACCATGCACATTTTTCCGTTTGTGCAAACGCCAAAGCATAATCAGACGGATTAACCGGTTCAAGGCAAAAAATCTCAATTGCGGCTCCGCTTGGTTTTGTCATTCTCAATCGGGCATTGATAACTCGCGTATTATTATATACGAGCATTGCGTTTTGGGGCAACAAGTCCGGTAGTTCTTTGAAAACATGTTTGCCGATCTCTCCATTGGCATGCCTGACCAAAAGCAGACATTCATCTCGGTAGGCAAGAGGGTATTTGGCTATTTTTGAATCGGGTAATGGATAGTTAAAATCCTCAATCCTTATGTCGGTTATATTCATTGCTTGAAATTTTCTCCGACAAAATTAGCCATTTTTTATTGTTTGAACAATCTGACGATTCCATAAGATAATACACTCACTATTGCCAATGGCAACAGCATATCCATAACACCGGTGGTTTCTGCCACAAGAAACATAGCCATTAACGGGGCTTTTGCTGTGCCTGCCATTACTCCGGCCATCCCGATAAATGCAAGAGTGCCAACGGGTAAAGTCATACCAAACAAAATATTGATGCTCTGTGCAAAAACAAGTCCTACGACTGCACCGGCAAACAATGTCGGTGCGAAATCTCCGGCCACACCGCCGCCGCTATTGGTGCTTGAAGTTGCAAATGCTTTAAGCATCATTATGCCAAAAGCATATAGTACTAACATTGAGGCACTCCGGGTCGCAAAATAGCATATGCTGGTATTGGCGATTGTGGTATAATGATTGTTGATTATATCGGAAACGATTCCATAGCCTTCACCATACAATGGCGGGAAAACAAATATAAGCACTCCGATTGTCAGTCCCGCAATAATGTTTTTTACCCAATGGTTGGGGATTGCGGTAAGGTACTCTCTAACTTTGCGCATTATCAAAGAGTAGTAAACCGAATATAGTCCACATATCACGCCAAGCGGTATGACCCAAATTAAAATTGAAGGATCAAATGGTGCGTGACAGGAAAAATCAATGTTTACATTGAACCCGGTGCATATGAATGTCGTAAGGCCGGCAGTGGAACATGCTATGACCAAAGCTATAACCCCGGTTGTGGTAAAAGCTATTTGCAAAATTTCCAACGCAAACATAATACCTCCAATTGGGGCTATAAAGATGCCGGCTATTCCGGCTCCTGCTCCGCAGGCCACAAGTGTAATTAGTGTATTGTTTGAAAATCCGAATAATCTTCCCAGATTACTTCCCACTGCAGCTCCGGTGTAGGCAATAGGTCCTTCGGCTCCCGCACTGCCTCCAAACCCCAGTGAGAAAGTGTTGGCAATAATGGGGCTGAACACAAGTTTTGGCGATAAAACAGGATTATGGTTGGCGAGATTATGTTGCAATTGCTCAACACCATGACTCAACTTTTGATGAACTACATATCGCTGAAAGATAGCGGCCAACAATATGCCGATTACCGGGAGAATTATATAAATCCAATTGCCCGTACTCACTTCAACATTTTGGGTCATGAGCATGGATAAAGCGGCAATCATGCGTTTGAGTACAAAAGCAAGGCCTCCGGAAATCAGCCCTATTATGAAAGCTGAAAGGTACAATTTTCCGGGTCGGGAACTTATGGCTCTCAAGCGTGCAAATATTGATGAGTGTTTTGAAACGACATCCATATTATCTAAACACCAATGCTATAAAAGGTGTTTTGACATCATGGCATTTATTGTTTTTTCAATTCCCAAAACGCTACGGCAGCTGCAGCAGCCACATTCAAGGAATCAACATGATGACTCATAGGAATCTTTACTACGTAATCCGCCTCATCAATTACTTTTTGAGAGAGCCCATCACCTTCAGTGCCCATGATTATAGCAAGTTTGTTTTCTGCTCGCAATATCGGATTGTCAATGCTTATAGAATTATCAGTCAATGCCATTGCAGCTGTTTTAAAGCCAAGATTTGACAATTCACCGATATTGTCAATCCATGTCCATGGTACAAGGAATACACTTCCCATACTCACACGTATTGACCGTCTGTTTAGAGGGTCACAGGAAGTACGAGTCAGCAGTACAGCGTCTATGCCAAGCGCAGCGGCTGACCGGAATATAGCTCCTATGTTGGTGGTATCGGTAACGGAATCTATTACCACTACCCTTCCCGCACCTTGGCATATTTTCCCCACCGGAATCATTTCAGGTCTATGCATTGCACACAGCACTCCACGTGTGAGTTTATAGCCGGTAATTGCAGTAAGCAGTTCACGCTCACCCGTAAGCACCGGAATGTCTTTGCACATGCTGATAATCTCAGCTGCATCACCCAAAATATGCTTGCGTTCACAAAGTAACGCCATTGGACGGTAGCCGGTTTCAAAAGCCACTTTTATCACTTTCGGACTTTCGGCTATGAACAATCCGTATTCCGATTCTATGCTTTGGCGCAGTTGCGCTTCAGTAAGTTTTGCAAATATCGCGGCGAGTGGATGGGAGTCAAGCGATTTAAGTGTAATAAGATTCATTCAGAATTTTTTTCGTTTGATTTTACCGGATGTTGTACGCTCGAATTTAGGAAGCCAAATGGCGGATTTGGGCGTGTGATATTTTTGAAGCAACAGAGCTGCGTATTTGATATATTCTGCAGCTTTACCGTTGTCCGTGCCTTCAAGGACCAAAATAGGAACTGCACCCCATTTGCTATGAGGCATAGAACTTATGTAAAAAGGTACAGGTATTACATTGGCGAGGATTGCCTCATCTTCTTCGGGATGGATTTTAATCCCTCCGGAGTTGATTACATTGTCATAACGTCCAAGCCATTGAAATTTTATGTCAGATATAAGGTTGACTTTGTCATTGGTCTGCAATGATACAAACGACATTTTATCACTGTTGATTGTAAGGCATCCTCGGCTGTCAACTGAGAATTTGAATCCCGGCAATGCTTCGTAATATTCGCTTGAGATATGTCGTAGCGCCACATGACTGCATGTCTCCGTCATGCCGTATGTAGCCCAAGCATTAATACCTGCATCAACCAACGCTTGTTGCTGTTGAGATGACATTGGTGCTCCGCCTACTATGACATGCTTGAACTTATGCGACCACGATTCTTGTATCAACGATGGTATCTGAGACGGCACAATTGCAACCAAATCAGTATCTGTCGGAATCTCCACTCCGCATAATATGTCATTGCCTGGCCGTAAGACCGTCAAATCGGCTCCTGAAACTATAGCACGCACAATCATCATTTTACCGGCAATATAATCAACAGAAATCGGTAAAAGCAGATGGCTGTTGCTGCTTATTCCGAAGAATTTGCAAGTGGCCTTTGCTGACACTTCCATGTCGGTTTTTTTTAGCTGCACTTGCTTAGGCGCGCCGGTAGAGCCTGATGTATGGGCAGTGACGGTTGGTGAAGCAGATTCCCATTCGTTTATGAATCCGGCAGCAGTGCCGGTTAGGTCGTAAATAGCCATTATGCTTTTACCCAATTAAGTTGACTATAATCCCAACATCCATTTGCGTCATACGAAAGGTTCTCCCCTACCAAAGTTAATGGAGACGGAATGTTGTTGGTGTACAGCGCTCCTGTTCCAAGGCCCTGAGGCATTTCAGGATTGTAATCCGAGACCCAATTGGCGATTGCATCAAGGCCCACATTGCTTTCAAGCGCGGATGTCGCCCACCAGTTTATGCCATAGTAACGAGCAAGTTCAATCCATTCGTCGCTACCGCTTAACCCGCCACATAAAGTGGGTTTGAGTATGATGTATTGAGGGTGAATGGCCTTCAACAGGGCTTCCTTTTGAGTACGTTGCTTAATGCCAATCAATTCTTCGTCAAGGGCTATTGGTATGGGTGATTTTTTGCATATTTCACTCATTTTTTGCCATTGCCCCTGTCTTATGGGTTGCTCAATGGAGTGTATGTCGTATTTTGCCAACTGATCAAGTTTCTCTAATGCATTATGTGGCTGAAAAGCACCGTTAGCATCAAGTCTCAATTCAATTTGTGCACGGGAATATTGAGATCTTATAGCCGCCAATATCTCCAGTTCGCGGTTGAAATCTATGCCTCCTATTTTCAGCTTAATGCACTTAAATCCCAGATTTAATTTCTCTTCTACACGATGCAGCATCTCATCTTGCGTACCCATCCACACGAGTCCGTTAATGATTATTGACAATTCACCCTTATGCCATCGGGTTTTGATGTTGTTTAACTGTGACATGGCACTTTCTATTCCGAATTTAATTGATGGAAAGTCCGTAAGGTCTGGCATATTGCCATTGCTGATTCTATGGCAAATTTCAATTAGTTTATTCTCGTAATTTGCGCTCCAGTCACAACTCAATCCGGGAAAAACGGCACATTCACCGATGCCGGTTCTGCCGGAGTCGGTATCATTGAGCAATATATACCACACATCTTTATATGTGAGCAGTTCTCGCGATGTGCGCGAGGGCATCTTGAAGATCAGCCTGTGTCGGGCGTAAGAAACATTCATTATTAACCCGGGAATTTGGGGAATTGGTCAAAGTCTGGATCTCGTTTTTCCAAAAATGCGTTCTTGCCTTCCTGAGCTTCGGCCATAAGATAATACATCAAGGTAGCATCTCCTGCAAATTCCATCATGCCACGCTGTCCGTCAAGTTCGGCATTGAGTGCGCGCTTGATCATTCTTATTGCCATAGGGCTGCGCTGCAAGATGGTTTCGCACCAAGCCACAGTTTCATCTTCAAGTTTGTCTAATGGAACAACTTTGTTAACCATACCCATGCGTTCAGCTTCTTCGGCGGTGTATTGTCGGCAGAGGAACCAAATTTCACGCGCTTTTTTTTGACCCACGCATCTTGCCAAATAGGTTGACCCGAAACCGGCATCGAAGCTTCCCACCTTTGGACCTGTTTGACCAAATCGGGCCGAAGATGCAGCTATCGTAAGGTCACATACCACATGAAGCACATGGCCGCCGCCAATTGCATACCCGTTCACCATGGCGATAACTGGTTTAGGGATAGATCGAATGGCTTTGTGGAGGTCAAGTACGTTTAGGCGTGGAACTCCATTTTCATCAATATATCCTCCCACTCCTTTGACTTTCTGGTCTCCACCGGAGCAAAATGCCTTATCACCTGCTCCGGTAAGGATGATTACTCCGATGTCGTTAGCCTCGCGGCAATATGCCATGGCATCAAGCATTTCACGGTTGGTTTGCGGACGAAATGCGTTATAAACCCACGGGCGGTTAATGGTTATTTTGGCTATTTTGCCATATTGCTCAAATAGTATGTCCTCATACTGTTTGATTGGAGTCCAATTTATCATGTCTGTAGTTTTTGAAAGTTTCTTTTCGTTTAAAATAATTGGCGAGTATAACTGCGCTTTCTTGCGGCGGAGTTTCAATTTCCAGCAAACAAGGTTGTTCGGATTTATCAGATGCGAAATGTCTGAATGAATCCATGAGCTGGGACTCATTTCGTGCATGAAAATACTCTAATCCATAAGCATGGCACAAGTGCTCCCATGGCGATTTTTTTTGCGCCATGCATATGCGTTCTTCAAGCTCATCAAGATTCTTGGTGGAGTTTATAAATCGGAATATTCCGCCGCCGCCATTGTTCAGAACTATTATTTTGAAATTGGCAGGTATTATTCCGCATCCCAATGCTCCAACATCGTACTGAGCACTCATGTCTCCGGTTATCAGCAGTGTCGGCATCGTTTTGTATGCCAATGAGGCACCTATGGCAGTAGATGTGGAGCCGTCAATTCCGCTTACACCCCTATTACAATCACATCTGTGTTGTTTGCCGGTCGCAAATAGTTGCCCGTATCTGATGGCAGTACCATTGGAGTATTGGACATTCCATCCTCTGGGAGTAAGTTGTGATACAATCTCCATTGCTTTAAGGTCACTCCAAGGCGCATGAGACAGGTATGCCTGATGGGTTGACATTGCCCTTTGTTTCAATATCTGCCACTTGTGTGCATAATCACATTCACCTTTATAAGGTTGTAAAGCCGAAGCAAGCTGTTGAAAAAATATGCCTGCCTCCATATTTATTCTTAATGTCAGGGCTTGGAAACAATCCACCGTTACATCGGTTTGAGCCACGTGCCAGTGCATCGTTGGTTTATTTGACCTCAGGTATTGCTTTATGTGTCGTGAAACCAATGCGCCACCTAAGGTTATTACACAATCGGGGACCATTGACTGGCGTTCTTCATCGGTCATTTCACTCAAGGTAGTGTCAATTCGTTGGACAAAATTTTCGCCATGCAGGTTAGCAATGGATTCAGTTAAAACAACTACATTTGGCAGCATTGATATTTTTGCCAAAGCACTGTTAAGCCGCTTATCCGGCTTATGGAATCCGGCTATTATCATCACTTTTGTCGGCGATGCAATAATTCTGCCTAATTCTCTGGCTTTTTGCACGGTTAAGTCTGTACGAGGGTTAACAACCCTGACGCTTCTAAAATTGTCGGAACTGACAGGAGCCAGAGTCCCCAATGGTTCTGAAAGTTGCACATTGATATGCACCGGTGCCTGATTGCCAAGTTCGGTCGCTTCCATCATTGCGTCATTGAGCAATCGGTCAGCATACCATAAATTTGTGTCGTTTTCCCCTACCGGTATGTTGTAACTTCGCTTCACGAAATTTGAAAGGGCCTCAAATTGCCTTAATGTCTGAGAATCGTCCTGATCTATCCATTCTGCCGGTCTGTCTGCACTTATCACAATCAATGGAACTCGCCTGTAGTATGCTTCAGCAACAGCTGGTGCATAATTGAGCACGGCTGTTCCGGATGTGCATATAAGGGCTACCGGTTCACAGGATATAGATCCCAGTCCAAGCGCAATGAATGCCGCGCTCCGCTCGTCAACTACACTGAAACATTCTATATCACGACTGCGGTTTGCAGCTATGATCAATGGAGTGTTCCGCGAACCGGGCGAAAGTACTATTTTCTTTACGCCATGTTTTGCGAGTAGGTCCACGACCATACGGCTTATTGTATTTGCAGTATTTAATGAATCCATAGAATGTTATTTTAGATGCAAAATTAAGAAATTAGGAGCAACTTTACTTATTTTTTTGTGTGAAATAATTTATGTCATAATTTCCAACTCCTGATACATTGTGTCGTAAAAAGCATAGATTATTGGACAAAATGAAAATCCAATGAATGTTAGCCTAAAAGTAAAGTTTCCCAAAACAAAATAACAATTAATTAGCTATCAGATATTTATTATTTTGAGACATAGTGTAAAGTTTTCCAAAAATGAAAACTTTTAAAATATTCATATAAATATTTTG
>ERZ1027273.118-NODE-118-length-33310-cov-16.857916_pt1 | contig 33310 bp, 31 predicted proteins | sample MGYA00519256_ERZ1027273 | MGnify/ENA primary metagenome ERZ1027273 (study PRJEB26926, sample SAMN06164431) | human gut metagenome | biome: ENVO:00009003; feature: ENVO:2100002; material: ENVO:00002003 | host: Homo sapiens | place: USA | collected 2012 ...
ACCCGCGACCCCGACCTTGGCAAGGTCGTGCTCTACCAACTGAGCTATTTTCGCGTTGGGCAACCGCTGTTTTTCGTTTGCGATGCAAAGGTAGGCATATTTTCGGAACTGACAAAATATCGCGCCAAAAAATTTGCAATATTTTTGGCGCAAAACTGCCGTTGATATGATAACATATATGGTTTCCACTCATTTGCACGCTCAAAAAATATTGATTATTTTTCATCTTTAACCAACATAACTGATATAAATATGAACGAAAAGATATATTTTTGCGTTGAAGTTTTGCAAAACCTATATCCATGACCAAAATTTATATTTGCGGTGCCGTGGCACTGCTGTGTGCCATGGCTGCCAACGCCGGCACCAATAATGAAATCAACACCGTGACTTCAACGGGACGACAAGTAAGCGTTACTGCTGTCAATCCTTATATTATTAAGGTGAGCAATCATGCCCGAGAATCAAAATCTAATGAGTCGGCTGCAGTAAACATTCATACTCCCCTCATTACGGCACAAACCACCACTGCAGGACGCACCAGAGTACTTGCAACAAGCGGCGGCATTACCGCTATGCTTGACACAGTAAACGGTAGCATCGTGATAGACGGAGGTGTGCCGAGAGTAATCGGGGACAACGGCATGCGCAGGGATTCGCTCAACAGAAAATGGGTAAGCGTGGCCACAATGAGCAATGGAGCATTCTATGGTGCCGGAGAACGCGGTTACAAACTCAATTTGCAGGGCGATACACTGATAATGTACAACAAACAGAACTATGGCTACACCGCCGGCGAGAATCGCATAAAGCAAATGAACATTTGCATGCCTTTTGTGATCTCAGATCAGGGTTACGGCATATTTTTTGATGATTACGCTGCTGCATGGCTTGCAGTTGAAAATGGTACCCTAACCTACTCAACCGAAGGTAAAGAGGATATAGACTACTATTACATCAACGGCAATGGCTCTATTGCCAATGTTGTGGAGCAATGGACCGCTCTTGTGGGACGCCAGCAGCTTCCACCGGTATGGGCATTGGGATATATAACCTCAAAATACGGCTATAAGACCGAAGCTGAAACACGCTCGGTAATAGACTCGCTCAAACGCGGAGGTTATCCGCTTGACGGAGTTGTGCTTGACCTTTATTGGTATGGCAAGGAGGAAGATATGGGCCGTTTGGCCTGGGATGCCGATCAGTGGCCCGACCACAAGGGGATGCTCCGTGATTTCAAAAAATGTGGTGTCAACACTGTGATAATTTCACAGCCCTACATACTCAGCAATGGCCGTGGTGCCGACAACTTCAATTATCTCAGCAATCATGGCATGCTGGCCAAAGACAGTCTTGGAGGCATACATCCTGTAACCATCTGGGTTGGACAAGGAGGCATGCTGGATGTGGCCAATCCCGACACCAAGGCATGGCTGCGAGACAGGTATAGCGCGCTTACAGATGAAGGCGTGACCGGATGGTGGGGCGACCTTGGCGAACCGGAGGTGCACCCCGAAGGTGCGATACATGCCAACGGCAAAACCGCCAGAGAATACCATAACCAGTATGGCAACGACTGGAGCGAAATCATCTTCAATCTATTTCAAGACAAATATCCCGACACGCGCCTGATGACAATGATGCGCGGAGGCACAGCCGGACTGCAACGCTACAATGTATTTCCATGGAGCACGGATGTGAGCCGCTCATGGGGCGGACTAAAACCGCAGGTCAATATAATGCTCAACTCGGGAATGAGCGGATTGGGCTACATGAGCCATGATGTGGGAGGATTTGCGGTGGATTCCGCCAATCCTGTGGATCCCGAGCTGTATGTGCGATGGCTGCAGTTGGGCACATTCTCACCTGTGCTTCGCACCCATTCCACAGTAGATGCCGAACCGTATCATTATCCGCAGCAGGAGAAAATTCTGAAATCCCTTATTGATGAAAGATACAAATGGCTTCCCTATAATTACACTTTGGCATATGAGAATGCTGCCAAAGGCTGGCCGTTGGTGCGTCCGCTGAATTTTCATGGCGGAAACGTGACGCAGGACAATGCAGATGAATATCTGTGGGGGCACGACCTGCTTGTGGCTCCGGTGCTGGAACAAGGTGCCGACAAACGAGTCGTGGTAATGCCTGAAGGCTCATGGGTGGATTACCTCAATCCGAGCGGCAAAATATACACCACCGGCGATAGTGTCACATATCAGGCACCGCTTGATGTGCTGCCCAGATTTGTGCGTCTTGGAGCGTTCATTGTGCAAGCCGACAACAAGATGGAGAACACCGGTGACTTCACAGCATCACGGTATCACATATATTATTACCCGAAAACCGGCTACGAAACCTCAGGCATGATATATGAAGACGACCATGCCAACCCCAAAGCTCTGGAGCAAAACCAATACGCCATCATGACGCTTAACGGCATTGACAACAATGGCAAAACAGAAATCACAGCTACGATGCAAGGCAATTATCCCGGTATGCCCGATTCCAGAAATCTGACATTCACCGTATATAGGGTAAACAACAAGCCCGGCAGTGTGGTCATAAACGGCAAGAAACTGTCTGCGCGAAAATGGGATTACAATGCCGGCACCAAAAGCTTAAGTTTCAGTACCAATTGGCAAAGCTCCAAACCCATGCACATCACCGTGGAATAAGTGGGGAAATTTTGCTACCTTTGCACTGATTTTTCATTAGACTTATGGAAAAAACAGTTTGCAAAGAAGCAATGCCGGTGCATAACGATTGGGATCGCGAGCATCTTTGGCATCCATATACTTCCACAATCTCCCCCCTACCCACATATATGGTGGACAGTTGCAAGGGTGTCAAAATCAAACTTACCAACGGCACCGAGCTTATTGACGGCATGTCCTCATGGTGGTGCGTGATACATGGCTATAACAATCCGGCCATAAACAATGCCATTACAGAGCAAATCAAAAAGATGAGCCATGTGATGTTTGGCGGCCTGACCCATGCTCCGGCTGTGGAGCTGGGAAAAATGCTACTTGAAATCGCACCGCCAAACATGCACAACATTTTTTACGCCGATTCGGGATCGGTGGCTGTGGAAGTTGCCATGAAAATGGCTGTGCAGGCAGCTGTGTCACGTTCAGGCTCCCACAACAAAACCAATTTTGTAACCATTCGCTCGGGGTATCACGGCGACACATGGAATGCCATGAGTGTATGCGACCCCGTCACCGGCATGCACGGTGCTTTTGGCCCTGCATTACCCATACGATATTTTGTAGAGCAGCCGCGAATAAAATTTGGCGAAGAGTGGCACCCGGAGGCCATGCAGCAACTTGAAACCACACTCAGGGAGCATCACGATGAAATAGCCGCACTCATACTTGAGCCGATGGTGCAGGGTGCTGGAGGAATGTATTTCTATCATCCTCAGTATCTTGTAGAAGCCCGCAAGCTATGCGACAAATACGGGATATACCTGATATTTGATGAAATAGCCACCGGATTTTGGCGTACGGGCAAAATTTTTGCATGGGAACATGCCGGAGTGCAGCCCGACATCATGTGCATTGGCAAAGGGCTAACGGCCGGATACATGACCATGAGCGCAGTGCTCACCACCAAAGATGTGGCCGACACCATATCACGAGGCGAGGCCGGAGTAATGATGCACGGGCCTACGTTCATGGCCAATCCATTGGCATGTGCAGTGGCAATAGCATCGCTCACGGAGCTTAAGAAACATGACATGGCAAATGTAGTTGCTCATATAGGAACCAAGCTGCGTCAACTTCTCGCTCCCGCAGCAAACAACCCCAAAGTGCGTGAAGTAAGAGTGCTGGGAAGCATAGGTGTGGTGGAAATGAAAGATAATGTGAATGTGGGCGAGTTTCAGAAAGAGTGCGTAAAGCGAGGCATATGGGTGCGTCCGTTTGGCAAAAACGTGTATGTGATGCCGCCATATGTGATAACCGATGATGAACTTGACCATCTCGTGACCCAGATGCTTGAAATCATAAAATGAGATACGACAAAATCATAACCGACTTGCGAGAGCAAGGCAATCTACGTAGCATACCGCAAGATTCAAATAATGCGGTGGTGGATTTTTCTCTCAACGATTATCTGGGAATAGCCGAATCGGGCATTGTGCAACAGGATTTTTTCAGCAATCCCGCCAACACCCGCATTGCACTGACCTCATCGGCTTCACGCCTGCTCGCCTCGAACCAAAAACATTACACCAACCTTGAGAACCATATAGCCGCAGCATTAGGCAGAGAGGTACTTCTGTTCAACAGCGGATACCACGCCAACACCGGCATGGTGTCAGCTCTCGCCAATGCTTCTACCATCATTGTGGCTGACAAGCTTGTACACGCCAGCATAATTGACGGCATAATGCTGAGCAAAGCCCCGTTTACACGTTTCAGGCACAACGATATTGCCCATCTTGACAGGATTCTTGAAAAAGAGTCAGGCAAATACGAACGTGTGATTGTGATTGTAGAATCGGTATATAGCATGGACGGTGACAGTGCGCCACTTGAACAGATAGCGGAGCTCAAAGGGAAATACGGCAATATGATGCTGTATGTCGATGAGGCACATTCATTCGGAGTGCTCGGTCGCAACGGAATGGGTGTGACCACGCTCCTGCCCCACCCCGAAATGGTGGATGTGGTTATAGGCACTTTTGGCAAGGCCCTTGGGTCCGCAGGTGCTTTTGCAGCCATGAACAGCGAATTACGCACTTTGGCAATCAACCGGGCACGCAGCTTCATATTTTCCACAGCATTACCGCCAATGAGCTGCGCCTACACTCTCCACACGCTGAAATGGGTCGAGAATCACGAAGATGCGCGTACCCATCTTGGCATACTTGCCGCATATCTGCGCGATGCCTTAAAAGCCAATGGTATCAAAACATCGGATGATGCGCGTTATATCACACCTATAGTGATTGGCGATGCTAAACGCACTGTTGAAATATCGCGCAAACTGCTTGAACACGAGGTTAAGGTGCTGCCCATACGCACTCCCACCGTACCTCCCGGCACCGAACGGTTAAGGATAAGTTTGAGCGCGGCTATGAGCCATACAGACATAGACCTGCTGGTAAACTCGCTGGTGAAAGTGCTATGACCATAAAACCTGTCCATATAAGCCACGAGCCTCGGCTGGCGCTGATATTTGCCGGCTGGGGCATGGACGAGCGTATGTTTATGCCGTTGCGCCGAGGTGGCTATGATATTGCAGTGGCATTCGAGTACCATGCTCCACATGACCTCCCCGAATGGATTAACGATTACAAAGAGATATGCATTATTGCCTGGTCGTATGGAGTGTGCATGGCCGAGCGCACATTGCTCACGAGGCCACAGCTCCCGGTGACTCTGAAAGTGGCCGTGAACGGCACCCCTACACCCGTAAATGATACCACTGGCATACCGGAAGCCATATACAATGGCACTCTTTCGGGGCTGAATGAACGAAGCGTGTATAAATTCTATCGCCGCATGTGCATGAACGCAAACGAGTTCGGCCTATGGAAAGGAATGATGCCGCGACGCTCACTAAGCTCTCTGTCTGAAGAGCTGGCGCTGTTCGGCAACATTCAGCGCACAAGTCCGGTAGAGTGGGATATAGTTTTTATCGCCGGACATGACGCCATCATACCTACGCAGAACCAAATCAATGCGTGGAAAGGGATTCATGACATCAGAATGCTTGATTGCGGGCATTTGCCTGACTTTCAGTCATTGATGAATGAAGTATTGATAGACAAAAATGATGTGGAGAGGAAATTTTCAATCCATGCCGAAACATATATTGACCATGCCACTGTGCAACGGCAGATGTGTGAGAAAGTAAACGACATCCTCAGACTCACCGGCTGCGACCGTCCGGACTCTATGGTGGAAATAGGTGTCGGTACCGGAATGCTCACACGCATGTATGCCGAATGGATGCATCCGCACAACCTGCAACTGTGGGACCTATGCAATATACCCACTCATTTACCCGGCACACATATCAGATGTGATGCAGAATCTGCTGTCACAAAACTGAACAATGTGGATATTATAGCATCATCGGCCACCATCCAATGGATGAACAATCCCAAACTTTTTGTGGCACGCTGCGCTGCTGCTCTTGCCGACAACGGTGTTGTCGTGTTTTCAACATTCGGCCCCGATACATTCAAAGAGATAAATCATCTGCTGCCTGCTTCCCTGCGGTACCTATCTGCAAATGAATGGCGTGGAATGAAGATTGACAACTGCGAAATCACTGTTGCAGAGGAGAAAGAAACGCTTTCATTCCCCTCTTCGCGAGAACTGCTTCAGCATATAAGTCTCACGGGAGTAAACGGATGCGGAGTGAATCATACTGCATCATATCGGGCATGTCGCGCCATTCTCACATCAAATATCACAACTCTCACCTATCATTGTATATACCTGACTATCAAGAAACATGCCTAAACAAGACCAAATATTGCGCAACCGCCAGTGGCTCGCAGACAAAGCCAACGAGCCGGGAGTAGATCTCATAGACAAAAACATTTATCGCAAAGTGCTTCACAGCGGGAACGCTTCCGCACCGACACCCAACCGCAATAGCGTAGTGGTGATGCATTATACCGGCAAACTCATCAACGGCAAGACTTTTGATTCATCACGTGGCGGCGCGCCATTGGCAATTCGTCTTCGTGAATTGATACAGGGGCTCATCATTGCCATGCCGCAAATGCATGTGGGCGACCGATGGGAAATTTACATTCCAGCCGAAATGGGATATGGCAAACGGTCTCAACCGGGAATTCCCGGCGGATCCACGCTCATTTTTGACATCGAACTTAAGGCTATAGGATAATCAGTGCTTCTGTATCTGCCGTATAGCAAGGATAAGGGCAGTCTGTGTGGCACGGTCTATAACACGTGTGCGATTGCCCGGGAAATGGTATTCCCCGCTTACTGTTCCCCACGGAGTGTCAACGGCTATGCACACAGTACCTACCGGCTTGCCGGGTACAGCCCCTCCGGGTCCTGCGATACCGCTTGTAGCCATGGATATGTCGGCATGAGTTATGCGACGTACCCCTTGAGCCATCTGCTCGGCTACAGGAATGCTTACGGCACCAAGCGAACTGATGGTGTCGGCATCAACACCCAGCACATGCGTCTTCACAGTGTTGGCATATGACACCACCCCTCCGAGCATAGCACTGGAACTTCCCGGTATCAATGTAATGAGATGAGCAATATTGCCTCCTGTACAGCTTTCGGCAGTTGCCACAGTGAAAGCCCGCTTGTCAAGTTCGCGTAAAAGTATTTCGGCAGGCTCTGCATCCCCGTCCCATAACAGGTTATCCCCTACTTCTTTGGCAAGAAGGGTCCACTGCTCATGCAGCTGACGCTCAATCAGAGAACGGTCGGTGCCGGTGGCATCCAAGCGCAATCTTATAATGCCCGGTTTGGGCAGGTAGGCCAGATGAAACCCATCCGGCAACTGTGATTCAAACGATGCGAGACGAGTGGCAAGATCGCTCTCGCTGATACCGGTCACAACCATGGTGCGATGCTCCACATCCTTATCCGACGGGAAGAAGGCACGCAGCCTTGGGAAAACGGCTGATGTAAACATCTCGGCTGTTTCAAACGGCACTCCCGGCATGGAAACCAAAACCTGACCGGCTCCATTGGGGTGCGTGTGATTGAACCACATCACAGGGGCTGTTCCCACACGGTTCTGAATCACTGTACAGCTGCTCGGCACCATAGCCTGCGAGCGTGTAAGGTCATTGATCTTAAGGCCGCGTTTTTTGAATATTTCTTTCACGTTCTCAAGCACCTCGGCATTCTCTACAAGCTCACCCCCGAAATACCGGCACATTACTCCTTTGGTAATATCATCCTTGGTTGGGCCGAGACCGCCGGTGGTGAGCACCACCGGAGCCAAAGCAAAAGCTCTGTCTATGGCATTGCGAATGGCATCCGCATCATCGGCCACCACTTCCACATTAACTACCTGCCAGCCATAAGGCGCAACATGACGGGCTATAAACCCGCTGTTGGTATCGGTGACCTGTCCTATCAGCAGCTCATCGCCAATCACTATCACAGCTATATTCATACCGTTACTCGAGCATAAGGCACCTCATTATAGGCGCAGAATTTTTTATCAAGATATTTATAATATCCGGCTATAGCCACCATTGCGGCATTGTCGGTGGTAAACGCCCTCTCAGGGATAAAAGCTTCAAGTCCGTGTGATGCGCAGAAATCGGCCACGGCCTGACGCACTCCCGAATTTGCACTCACTCCGCCTCCTATTGCCACTGTTTTCACACCGGTCTGCTCAACAGCCTTGCGCAGTTTGGCAAGGAGTATTTCAATGATGGTATGTTGTAACGAAGCAGCCAGATCAGCCTTGTTCTGCTCTATGAAATCCGGATTGAGCTTGATATTATCGCGAAGGGTGTAAAGAAATGATGTTTTAAGACCGGAAAAACTGTAATCCAGACCCGGAATACGCGGTTTGGCAAATTTGAAAGCATCCTTATTGCCCACGGCAGCAAGCCGGTCAATATGCGGACCACCCGGATATGGAAGCCCCATAACTTTGGCGCATTTGTCAAAAGCTTCTCCTGCAGCGTCATCAATCGTCTGACCGAGAATCTCCATATCATTGTAGTTGCGCACGAGTATAAGCTGCGAGTTGCCCCCCGAAATCAACAGTGTAAGGAATGGATATTCAGGCACACGGTCATCCTCTTTTCGGCGAATGAAATGTGACAACACATGCCCGTGCAGATGATTTACATCCACCATAGGCACACGCAACCCAAGAGACAAACCTTTGGCAAACGAAGTCCCGACAAGAAGCGAGCCCAACAAACCCGGCCCGCGAGTGAACGCAATAGCCGAAAGGTCGCTTTTGCTCACCCCGGCGCGTTTCAGGGCTGCATCCACCACAGGCACTATATTCTGCTGATGGGCACGGGAAGCAAGTTCAGGCACCACGCCGCCATACTCCTCATGCACGCTTTGCGATGCTATGACATTACTCAGCAGCAGCCCATCGCGTATCACTGCCGCTGAGGTATCGTCGCACGACGACTCTATGCCCAGTATAATAACACTCATATATTATTTGTCCTTTTCACAATGCAAAATTAGTAAATATTTGAATAGCAGTGTAGGCATAGTCCTAAAAATAGATTTCGCCGGACCCGTCATCGGAATCCGGCGAAATCTATTTTTCACTACTCGCCCTATTTTACATCACAGGAGCGAAAACAGAGCTACAGTAGGATTATAATTCTATTGCAGCCTTGATTTTGTCAACGATATAACGCACATGGTCATCCGTTACCCAAGGTCCGGCCGGAAGGCATATTCCCACTCTGAACAAAGATTCGCTGACACCGTTAGTGTATGCCGGAGCATCTTTGTAAACAGGCTGACAATGCATTGGCTTCCACAATGGACGGGATTCAATGCCGGCTGCGTCAAGGAACATACGCATAGCCTCAACATTGGCGTTAGGCTCAAGCGCAGTGTGGGCCGACTTTGTGGCATGTGTCACACCGGCTGCACCACCCACAGCACCGGTTATCACTTCAGCGTAAGCCTTATCCTGACCCTTGATTTTGAGGTCAGAATCAAGAGTGGCTGTGCAGAGCCAATAGTTGGAGTCGTATTCCGGCGATGGAGCCTCATGGAGAATGATGCCTTTTACATCTTTTAAAAGCTCCTTATAGAGAGCCTGAACGTGACGATGATGTGTAATATGCTCATCAACAACAGTCATCTGTCCCCTACCTATGCCGGCACAAATGTTGGACATACGGTAATTGTAACCGATAGCCTCATGCTGGTAATAGGGATAAGATTCGCGGGCCTGTGTCGCATACCACATAATTTGCTTTTTTGCCTCATCGTCAGCGCAAATCAGAGCACCACCACCCGAGGTAGTAATCATCTTGTTGCCGTTGAACGACAGCACGCCATATTTACCGAATGTGCCGAGCACCTGACCGTTGAAGCGTGAGCCGAAACCCTCTGCAGCATCCTCAACAACAGGAATTTCGTAGCGATTGGCAATCTCCATGATTTTTGTGATATTGTACGGCATACCATAGAGCGCCACCGGCACAATAGCCTTAGGTTTGCGGCCGGTTTTGGCTATCCTATCCTTAATAGCCTCTTCAAGGAGCTCGGGATCCATATTCCATGTATCTTTTTCCGAGTCCACAAATACGGGAGTCGCACCCAAGTAAGTCACCGGATGACTTGACGCGCAGAACGTGAAACTCTGCACAATCACCTCGTCACCGGCCTTAACCCCGCATGCGATCAGCGCCAGATGCACCGCCGCAGTACCGGCCGAAAGCGCAACCACTTTTTTGTCAAGAGGAGCAGCACCTTCGCGCCCGTTCACAAACTCCTCAAGATCCTTTTCAAAACCATTCACATTCGGGCCGAGAGGCACAACCCAATTCTGGTCAAAAGCCTCCTTTATAAAATCCATCTCCTTGCCCGACATATGCGCCAGACAAAGCAAAATCCTTTCACTCATATCTTTTATATGATTTATTGTTTTCAATATGATTTAATAAAGTCCATATTATACCTTGATTCTACAGGGATTGCCATACGCGACAGCTCCATCGGGAATATCATGCAAAACCACAGATCCGGCACCAATGGTACACCAACGGCCTATTTCAACACCCGGGATAACAACTGCTCCAGCACCTATCCAAGACCCTTGACCTACTTTTACGTTACCGCAAAGCGTTGCATGTGGCGATACATGAACAAAATCCTCAAGTTGACATTCATGGTCAACAGATGCCCCGGAATTTATTATGCAATGTCGCCCGATATTAGCGTCAGATTGTATGATAGCACCTTGCATCACTACTGTACCCTTGTTGATTACGGCAGATTCTGAAACAATAGCATTGGGAGATACAGCAGTGGAATAATCAACTTGATAGCGTTCAGAGATTAGTTTCCTTATTTTGTTGGAACCTATACTGATGATGAGTGGTCCTCTGACCACCGTCTCTTTGGCCCGATAAACGGGTTTCCCATGAATTATATTAAAGCGTGGAGAATCATCATAAAGACCTCCAACAGCATTACCCTGAGCCTCAATAATGTCCATTATGACCTTTGCATGGCCACTTGCTCCGAAAAGATTAATTATTTCCATTGAAGAATTCCATTGTTGCATGACCTTCCTCTGAAATGTCGGCTCGCTTGATGACTTTCTTTATAGTTGTGAGAATGACTTTGCAATCAGTGAGGAAAGATATGTGATCTACATACCAAACATCAAGTTCAAATTTCTTTTGCCAACTGATAGCGTTGCGACCGTGACACTGAGCCCAACCGGTTATGCCGGGACGCACTTCGTGGCGACGAGCCTGTTCAGGACTGTATAAGGGAAGATATTGCACCAATAACGGTCTTGGACCGATAAGAGACATATCACCTTTGAGAACATTCCAAAGTTGTGGCAATTCATCTATAGAAGTAGAGCGCACAAACCGACCGACCTTAGTCAATCTCTCAGCATCGGGCAAAAGCTTTCCATCGGCATCACGTTCATCAGTCATGGTCTTGAATTTGACAACCCGAAAGATTTTGCCGCCCTTACCGGGCCGCTCTTGAAAGAAAAATGCTCCGGCACCCTTGTTGGCAAAATGCAGCCATACAGTTACTGCAGCAAGAGGCGCAACCAATACAAGAAGTGCACACCCCGAAGCCACTATGTCGATGGCTCGCTTAAAAAAATCTCTATACGGTTTCATTCAGGAAAAATTGTTTATACAAATCCAATATTCTTGGCCACATCCGGGTGCGTTCAAAGTTTTCGGTCACAAAGTCTCGGCCAGCGTTGCCGAGACGCTGGCGCAACTGTGGGACAAGCATATCAGAGAGACCTGATGCAATGCTTTGTGAAGTAATATCAATGTAGCAGCCGGTGATATTTTCGCGTATTGAATCAACACAGCCATGCGAACGGGATACCAATACCGGAATCCGCATTGCCGAGGCCTCAAGGACTGTCATTCCGAAACCCTCGCGATAGGAAGGAAAAACAAACACATCCATGAGACTGTAATAGTCGGGAAGAAAATGGTGTGAAACACTGCCCGGAGCTACTATTGAATGGTTCTCTTCAATTTCATCCTTGACTTGTGGCGGCAAGATGTCGCGAGCGTCATATGGCCCAACAAGTAGCAAGCACGAGACAATATCCGGATGTGCTTGTTGAAATATCCTGAACCCCTCTATTAATTCAATAATGCCTTTATCGCGACAGAGGCGACCGCAGAATCCTACGACATAAGCATTATCAGGCACACCAAGCGCATGGCGCAGAGCCGATACTTTTTCTTGCGACACCTTTGTGGGATTAAAGATATCGATAGTATCAATACCCCCACACGTTCCCAAACCAATTACAATCTGTTTTTTGTCGGAGTTGAGACAATCCTTTACAGCAAGTTTACCTAATGAAGGGCTAACATTGACGATGTGAGTAGCACAAAGCGCCGTGAGTTGCTCAACGGCTTTTAGTATCGTTCGTTTCAGGCCGTGCGTCGTAGTATAGATAAGACCATGGCGGTAATAAACACGTTTTTTCACGCGGGCGAGAAGTGCGGCAAACATTGCCACCATGGCGCCTTTGGGCGTATGACCTACGACAGCATCAAAGTGATTTCTCCGCATAAAACTGCTTAACGCAACGATTGTCCTGAGATCGGCAAACGGAGATATGCTGCGACGAATATCGAATTTTTGATAAGTCAGTGCGTTGTCACGAACGAAATCGGAAGGCTCTTCCGAAGAACTGACTAACCAGATGTCATGTCCGGCATCAGAAAGATATTTGAACTGTCCATCGAAGAACGATTCGGCAGTCGTCGACAACGTAAATATGTGAAGAATTTTCATTCGTGTTGTTTGATAATGATGCGGAGTTTTGAAAGGACGCAAGTTGCTTAGTAAGGCACATTTCCCAATGAAGCTATAATTCATTGATGGATAATGATATTATTTATCTATTGCAAATCAGTCAAATCGCCGAATCATATGTCATTGATTTGCCGCTTTGTAAAAGTTTCTAATAATTGACGCTGTATTTTAGTTCTTGAATGATTGGTTTGACCACATTCATAAGCCTTTTGCGCATACTCTCCAATGGACTCAGGATGGTCACATATCCCGCGAAGAACTGGAAGCAAATCATTGTAATCGCTCACACAGAAAGCAGCATCTTTCTCTTTGAGATATTTGTAGCCGGTATGCTGTTCCCAGCAAAGGGCAATAATGGCACAGGAGGATGCCATCAGGTCGATTATTTTCGTTGAGAAAGATATGCGAGTAACAAGTCTGAATTTCTTGTCGAGCGACTCCACATGCAGAGCGATATCGGCATTACGGTAAACCTCCCGAAGCTGCTGCTGGTTGACGGAACCTTTTATGAAAATATGATTTTCAGGAGACAGGGCAAGCCGCTGGTTATCGGTCAGAATATCCTGCGTATAAATATCAAGTACCATACGTTCTTCTTCCATGTTTATCTCTTTTAGGACTTTACCTATTTCTGCAAGAGACTTCCAGCGATTGCAGTACAGACGCCCTGCGTATACCATGCGGATTGGTGTGCCCACCTTCTTGGGAATATACTCTTCGGCAAAGTTCCCGCATTTGAAGAGAGTGCTTGTTTCAAGGCCATATTCTTCGTTGTATTCCTTAGCCTGATCTGCCGAGTGCATGAAATAATGGCTGTAAAGACGTGAGTGTCGGGCAAATGCTTTATGGAATGCCCAACGGTTCAGCCAGAAAAGTGGGTCATAACTGTGCTCCTTGAAAGAAGCCTCGTCATCCCCGGTAAATGCTACAAAAGGAGCATTGGTTAATTTCGCTACTGCTTTTTCTATGCGCATCAGTTTCCACGTCAGGAGCCGGGGACAAAATACCACGTCGGGGTTAAAATCCACGATAAATTCAAAGAGTGCCTTGCGGTCAAAGCGTCCTAAATTCCACAATGCCTCGCGGGCAAGTTTTACCGGTGTACTCGAAATTCTCTTCATGAAAGAGTAGAATTTCGATTCAACGATATAATTACGTGTCTGCGGATTATCTCTCATCTCCTCGACACTGACGCTAAACGAATTTCCCGCACGTTTGCCACACAGCGATTGCAGCATCATTGAATCGGTAATCTGGAAATAGCGTGTACAGACATTGTTATAGGGACGTCCGGGCGTTGCGCAAATCTGCGCGATTTCCACATCCGGCATACCTTCAAACCAGTTTTGCAATACGTTGTTGCCGAACACCCGGTCATTCCATATTTCATCGGTAATAAGAAGGATTCTCATATCAACGTTTGTTGTATATTCTATGCGCGATTCTACCCGTAAGAGCAGGTGCTATTTTAAATGCCCTGAATACGATTGCCCATTTTATGGGTAACTTATAGGGAAGCCGGCGTAATGATTTATCATTATTATTAAATATCGCCAGTATTTCTTTTTTCTGGTTGCTGGAGAGGGAGGGATTATTAAACAGTAAAACCAGACTTTTCAGCCATTGGATTATGGAAACGGCTTCTAAATCCACTTCATTATGTTCGTGAAAGAATTTAATTCTTTCGCGATATGCATTGAAAAATAAAAAATCAGGGCGTTTCTCTTTTTTTGCCATAATACTGCAGGGATTACAGGTGTAATAGTAATATGGCACGGAGGTAACCGCTATGCTATTAGCTCTATAATAAAATTTCCAGGTAGTAAAGTCGTCCTCATGAACAAGTCCTTCCGGAAATTGGACATCTCCAACCACTGACCGTCTGTACAGCTTTCCCCATGTTAAGACTTTTGTAGCAAAGTGTGTAAAAACCGTCCTGTTATCATAGACAGATATGGCTTCGCTCTCATTTATTTCCGGAAAAACTGCCGCTGTTCCGAAGACGAAATCGCATTGCACGATATCTGCATTATAAGTTTGTGCAATCCGGAGAAGCTGTTCTAAGGTTTTATGGTGAATAAAATCGTCGCCGTCAAGATAGAATATGTATTCACCGGTGATATGCTTTAACGCGGTATTCCGTGCTGAAGATAGGCCGCCATTAGGCTTATGAATTACCTTGAAGCGCAAATCCTGCGAGGCATATTTGTCGCATATATTTCCTGAATTGTCAAGCGAACCGTCATCGACAAGAATAGCTTCCCAATTTTCGTAGGATTGTTTCAATATACTTTGAAGGGTTACATGAATATAATTCTCCACATTATATACGGGCACAATCAAAGAAATCTTCGGCGTCGGATTATTCATATCTATTTTCTCAAAACAAATGGAGGCAAACTCCTATAAAATGTAGATTTGGTGAAACGATAGCCATGAAGCAACCCCTGAATATGATAAAACGATATTTTTGGATTCATCATGACGACAGCTGCTGTTATATATGAAAGCTGAAGGACGGCACAGCGTAGGGAGAATGCTAACATACGGGTCAGTTTTGCTATTCTGTTTGACGATGGATTCGACATCATCATACGGTGCCAATTGATATATATTGATTTTGAACGAAGAAAGAATCGTTTAGGGTCAGATTTGTAGCTTTTACTTGAAGTCGCTCCGTTGAGATGAACGATCCCTGAACCATATAATGTTCCGCATTTGAATCCGTTTGAATGTAATTTGAAAATTTCAAGGAAATCGTCGGCATATGCGAATCCCAAAGAGTCCATCCATTTTTCGGATTTCATATCACATTCCAACCATGCTTTTTTACGGACTAATATGGCCGGCCCTTCACCTGCCTGAGTTTCATAGAATCTATTTTCAGGGGAGGAATTATAGCTCATAGTGCCATCCGCTCCGATTTTCATAGCCCATTTTTTACTTCGAAACGGGAATGTAAGATTGACAAAGATGTTATAGAGCTTGGCGGCCACACTCATGTTCTGGTTGTGGAATGTATCAGCACAAACACAATCAGCATTATTCTCAACCGCCGCCTTCAACAGGCGCTCGGCACTGTCAGGTGCAAGCTGAACATCGTCATCTAGGAGTAGGATGAACTCACTATCAATTTCCTCGTAGCTGAGTGCCCGCTGGCTTACCATTCCTTTATCGACTTCCACATATTCTTCGCATCCAAGCGAATATTCAGGTTGTCCAAAACCTTTGGCAATATACACTAAAATCCTACTGGGAACATTACGCTGATTTTCAATAGATTGCAACTCCTTCTCAAATAATACTCCGGATTTACCGAGTGTACGTATTGCTATGGAATACGAAGGTAAATCTGTCGGTTCTGTTTTAGCTGATTTGCTCATTGGCCTTGTAATATTATTTTCTCCAGACCATTTTGTTGACAATTCCGGTGTAGGACTGGATGATGCGGACAATCTTATCGGAAACATTATCATCGGTGTAAGCCTGAACCGGTGAAGGAATATATCCGTTCGCTTGCATATCTACCGCCATTTGTACGGCCTGGATTACTGCATCGGAAGTTATGGAACCGATGACAAAGACGCCGCTGTCCATAGCCTCGGGCCGCTCGGTGGAGGTGCGCACCGAAACGGCGGGGAAATGAAGGTTTGCACTTTCTTCCGGAAGAGTACCGCTGTCGCTGACTACACAGAAAGCATTCTGTTGTAGCTTATTGTAGTCCATAAAGCCGAGCGGTTTGTGTTGGATTACGCGCTCGTTGAACTTGAAGCCTCGTTCTCTGATGTATTTCTCTGAGCGGGGATGACAACTGTAAAGCACGGGCTTATCGTAGTACTCTGCCATTGAATTTACCGCATTCATTAACGAATAGAAATTTGCTTCTATGTCGATGTTTTCCTCACGATGGCTTGACAGCAGTATATATTGTTTCGGCTTTAATCCGAGTTCATTGAGTATTTGGCTTTCAGAAATTGCTTTTTCATGAACTTTGAGCACCTCAGCCATCGGAGAGCCTACTACGTAAGTGTATTCGGGTTTCACGCCTGTATCAAGAATATACCGCCGGGCATGTTCGGAATAGCAGAGGTTGATATCGCTGGTAACATCCACAATGCGACGGATTACTTCTTCGGGGAGATTCTCGTCCTTACAGCGGTTGCCGGCCTCCATGTGGAATACAGGTATTTTAAGGCGCTTGGCTGCAATGACGGAAAGGCACGAGTTGGTATCGCCAAGCACTATTACAGCATCCGGTTTGACTGCTGTCATCAGTTCATATGCCTTAACTATGACATTACCCATGGTCTGACCGAGATTATCTCCGACAACTCCAAGGTAATAGTCAGGTTGACGCAACCCTAAATCCTTGAAGAAAACTTCGTTCAGCGTATAATCGTAGTTCTGACCGGTATGTACCAGAATATGGTCAAAGTATTTGTCTGACTTCTTGATGATTTCAGACATCTTGATGATTTCGGGGCGTGTACCCAAAATCGTCATCAGTTTCAGTTTCTTCATCGTAAATTGTAGTGGGGATAAAGAGATTTGTGTATATGCATCCAGTCTGCCATTTCCGATACCATCGTCTTATAGTCTGGAATGATATAATCAAAGTCGAAATTCGTACGCACAAGCGATTTGTCGGCAGTTACGCCGTTGACAGAATTGACTGTTAATTCGTTGCCACGAAGATACTTGTTAAAGAGACAGAGCAATTCATACTTGGTGATTGGCTCTGAGGGTACAGCGTTGACCAAACCGCAGGCACGCTCTTTAGCGGCAGTTTCCATTGTCTTGGCAAGTTGGAGCGTTGTCTGCCCGGTCCACACGGCTCCGGTAAAACCATTTACCGAAGGTCCGGGCTGTTGCATGAACCAGTTAAGTAATCCTATACCCGAGGCCTTAATGTCTGGACCTACGATGGAATTGCGCAGTGTCAGGTTTTTATCATCATTGAGTTCACCAAGAGCTTTGGAACGGTCGTAGAATGTGGCGCCGTCAGGAAGAGATTCCTCAGTGTAATGTCCGGCGTTGCCGGAAAACACACAGTCGGTACTCATGTGAATGATCTGAATACTAGTACCATCAGTAATCTCAGCGAGAATATGCGGCAGAGAACCATTGATAAAACTTGCTGCGGCATGATTGTTTTCGGCGAATTGGTTGAGCAGACCAACGGCATTGATTACAGTATCGTAATTACCGGCGCTGAGAACACCTCTCAGCAGTTCGATGTTAGTGACATCACCGATTATTGTAGGAACGAATGGAGATTTGCTTCGGGCAAACCCGGTCACATCATGACTCTGCTCCTTGAGATAGAGCGAAATCATGTGCCCGGCCATGCCGTTACAACCCAATACAAGAAATTTCATACCATTTACTCGCTTCTGATTTCACGTTTGGCTTCTAGCTCAATCAGGCCGAGGTCAGCCTGAATAAAGCGCAGACGCATAAGTTGCTTCTTCATACCTTCAACATCAAGACGCTCAGTGTTGTGGCTGTGATATTCCTCAACTGTAGTAAGAGAACCTTCTCCCTCGGTGAAATACTTGTCGTAGTTAAGATCGCGTGTGTCGCAGGGAATTCGATAGTAGCGTCCCATATCAATGGCCTTGGCCATTTCCTCACGGGTAACAAGTGTCTCGTATAGCTTTTCGCCGTGTCGTGTACCTATAATCTTAACTTCGGTCTCTCCGTAACTGAGATCTATCTTTGAATAGATTTGCTTCAGAGCTTCAGCGAGAGTATCAAGGGTAGCGGCAGGAGCTTTCTGAACGAACAGGTCACCGTTGTGGCCGTGTGTGAAGGCATATATTACCAAATCCACAGCATCATCCAAAGTCATCATGAAACGGGTCATCTCAGGATCGGTGATAGTAATGGGTTTACCATCCATAATCTGCTCTACCCAAAGAGGTATGACTGATCCGCGACTTGCCATAACATTACCATAACGCGTACAGCAGATGGTTGTTGCGGCATTTTCGCCCAACTCACGACCCTTGGCGATGGCAACCTTTTCCATCAGAGCCTTGGAAATGCCCATGGCATTAATAGGATATGCGGCCTTATCGGTTGATAGGACCACAACATTCTTGACGCCATGCTCTATGGCACTGAGAAGTACATTGTTGGTGCCTTCCACGTTAGTCCTGGTGGCTTCCATTGGGAAGAACTCACAACTTGGCACCTGCTTTAGAGCTGCAGCCGAGAACACGTAATCGACTCCCGTCATGGCGATGTCGACACTCTCACGGTCGCGCACATTACCAATATAGTATTTTACCTTAGGGTTTTGGAGTCGGTGACGCATATCGTCCTGTTTCTTCTCATCTCGGGAGAAGATACGGATTTCCTTGATGTCCGAGTCAAGGAACCGTCTTAGCACCGCGTTGCCAAACGATCCGGTACCGCCCGTAATAAGGAGCACTTTATCTTTGAAAACTGACATATGTTATTGTTTAGATTACTGATTTTCCAAACGGAAGATATTTTTTTAAGCAATACGCTACAAGACAACTTAATGCAAGACAAATAATCGTAATTACTGGTATCGCTACAAAAGCATTATATTTCACACAGGTTAGCCCTACATGATGAAAGGCGACTAGAAAAAACATATGTACTGCGTAAATGCCAAGACTGCAAATAGCGATAAACCTCATAAAAACTTGAACTACCTTCGAAGGGGTACGATTAGTAAACCATTTTTTAATGAGGAGGAATACTCCAATCGAGCTTAGGAATGTTGTAGGGAAGAAATAGTCATAAAATAGTTCTGATGTATGTCCTTTTTCTACTGAAATTAATAAGGTGCCTAAAACTGTTGCCAAAATCCCGATTATTAGATAAAACATGGCGTACCTCTCAAAAAGGCTATTATGACTTTTCACCAGATAATGACCTAACAAGAAATAACCGCCATATTGTATCGCCAAAGCAAAATGGGTTTGATGGACAACTGAGTCTAAAGGTTCTCCAATAATCGGGAGGTGAATTAAGGCTGGAATCAATATGCTAAATACGAACCAAAGTATTAGTAGCCAGCAAATTACCCCCCCCCAATTTCTTATTCGCATCATAAATAAAAGTCCTAAAAATTGGCACTGATAGATATAATGCTATTATCATCCACAGAAACCATAGATGGGTGGACGCGAAAAGATTTTTGAGATAGGAAATAATATCAAAACGATGGGATGACACGATATCTGGAACCTGAATGTATAGAGCATATGCAGCAACCCAAAATAGAAGAGATCTGACCAATCTTCTAATGTATTTGCCGACAGGCTTGGTGTTATCCATCATCAAAGCTCCGGAAATCATCACAAAAACAGGAACACAAAATCGACAGCAGCTGTTGAACAAATTAGCTATTTGCCATTGAAAACTGCCGACCGTTGTTTCAGATAATCCAACCGCAGAAACATGTAGCGTAATCATGGCTATAATAGCTATCGCTTTCAAGCAGTCTATCCAAAACACCCTATATGCAAGTTTTGAAGCCATCACTTGAGAATATTATTGTACAACGCCTCATATTGGGATACAATAACATCTTCGCTGTAATTTGAGGAATTGGCAAAACCTTTATTCAATAAACTTTCATATAATCCTCTATCCTCGATTATGGAATTGAAGCCGACTCGAATACTGTTCACATCATACGGATCAACAAGTACGGCGGCATCTCCGCATACACTCTTCATTGGCTCAATGTTTGATGTCACCACCGGACGCCCAACCGTCTGAGCTTCTATGATAGGCATGCCAAACCCTTCAAACAACGAAGGAAATGATACAATATCGCATTTACGATATTCTTCAACAATCTCTTCATCTGAGAGTCCTGAAACATTGGAATAATCTAACGAAGACGAAGACAACAAAGCGCGCTGTGACTCTGAAAGTTGTCCTACAATTCGAAGATGGCAGTTCAACGGTGCAACTGCCTCTATCACCCGTTCAAGATTTTTGTTGGACCTCGTTCCTATGTGAAGAATAACAGGCATTTCATTGAATGGGGCTGGCGAAGCTTTAAAATCCCCTGATACCGGATTTGGGATGATATTTATCTTGAATTCCGCAAATGGAAATGTTTTCACCAGATCGTCTTTCGTAGCCTTTGAAATACATGTAATGTATTTGAGATGCTTAAGAGGCAGATAATACCAAAGGTAGTATACAATCCTTCTGAACCATGGATTGACATTTTGACTATGAAGAGTGACCAAGTCATGTACTGTCAGCACCGTGTTCTTTTTAGGCATTAGTAGGGAAACATAATGTATATCACCGGTAATATGATTAACCTTATCTCCGTGCCGACTTTTTGTTCCTAAGACAATCATATTATAAAGGATTGACAGTGGCCATGGTTTCAGAGGCTTGGCAAATAGACGCGATGAAAAGTTTCCATGCCTCGACACCCCAGAAGCTACAGATTCAAAAACACGTTCGATACTTCGGTTAAGGCGGTCAGGACATCTAAAATAGTAGCATATATTCATTTTGCGCGGTGCTGATACTTATTGACGCCATGGAAGAATAAATCAAGCATAACAACCGGCAATACAGTTGATAAGAATTTAATGAATTTACCCTTTTTTGATGTAGGGTAGTACATTTGCCTGATATCCAGTTCCCCCTTGACGAGTTTCTTAAGATTCATTCTTCGCGTATTTGTGTCATAAGATGATGCATCCTCATAGAGAGCATAAACAGCTCCTATGACTGGTTCATATATAAATGTATACATAGGCCGCAGGCAATCATCACTCAATCCATATTTCAGCTTGATCAGCTGAAGACGATCTGCCATATACAAGGCGGACGTGAATAGATTTTGCCAAGAATGTTTCTTTTTCGAAAGTGATGCATTGGAGTAATCAATCTTATATAAATAAGTAATCGCCTCCTTAGTTTCGATGGCATCCATTTTTAAATAGCAGTCGAGGCAGAATACATGATCTTCATGAAATGAAATATCTGTCGGAAAATGTAAGGACTTGGAATAGTTGGAATTAACCAAGAATTTCTTCCGATAGGATTTCCCTATGGGAAATCCTATCGGAAGAAATTCTGCAATTCGCGAATCAAGCGCAAAGCGCTCGATTCTTTCATTTTTGAAGCCAACTTCTCGCATCGTCAATCCATCGGTGATGTTCACAAACCGAATACCGCTCATAATAATATCAGCTGCTGAATTATCAACGTCAAATGCCTCAAGATAAGTGGGAACTACTTCGTCATCAGCATCCACGAAGCAAATCCAATCTCCCTTAGCTTTTTCAATTCCAAAATTGCGAGTGGCGCCTACGCCTTCATTATTTTTGTAAAAATACCAAATACGTTCATCCCGTTCCGCATAGATACGGCAAATCTCGTCGCTTCGGTCAGAACTGCCGTCATTTATCAACAGCAGTTCAAAATCGCGATAAGTCTGTCCCAACAAACTTTCAATACAGTTGCCTATATATCTCTCGGCATTATAAACCGGAACGATTACGGAAATCATGGCTCAATATGGCTTTTCAAAATGTTTACGATACTATCAAACGAATATTGAGCTAGAGCATCCTCATGCCCTTTTTGGGAAATCTTCTTAATCATTGATTCATGCTCTAACAAATAAATAGTTTTGTGAGCAAATTCATCATCCGAAGATGCAATCATACAATTTAATCCATCCTTAAGAAAATCCTCATAGCCCTTAACACTCTCTTTTGATGTTATCAGAGCCTTTGACATGGACAAAGCTTCAACTATCTTGATATTGGTCCCTGCTCCACTATAAATCGGACAGATGACAATGTTTCCATTCTTATAGAAATCCGTTAAATCTTCTACGAATCCAAGAATATTTACGTCTCTGTATTTGTTTTCAATTTCATTCTTCTCAGTTTCTGAGAATCCTTTGCCAGCGACTAAAAGAGATGCATCCGGTATCGAATCCTTGATAACAGACCAACAATTTTGCAAAAATCTAATAATCCCCTCTTTATTAGGTTTCCAGTCAAGTTTGCCTACAAACAACAAAACATGATTGGACGATGAATTATCCTTTGACCAAAAAGAAGATATATTGGGCAAATAATCTACATTGAATTTTACAGCCTGAGCCTTATTTGGTACAAAGCAACATTTGCATTTTGAAATCCAATGTTTTGTATCTCGACCATAGGCATATCTAAGTGCTTTAAAATAAAGCCTTTTTAACCCTTTTTTACTAGCGAAATCAATTTGAAGAGCCTGCTCCGGCATATCATCTATATCTAAAAGCAATCTATTGCCATACCTTTTTAACCCACATAGTGCAGCATATGGGAGATACCTGCAAAAAATGTAATCATATTGATTTGCCTCAATTAGCTCACCAACCCCTTCTGCCCAACCCTGAGATTTAGGAAACATATTCAATAATAATAAGCGTCTAATATTGACCCCTTTAGAAAAGCGTTTCTCTATTGAACTCAAATCATAAACTTTCCCAGACATTCCTGCGTCTGAGATTATTGGATTATCCCCAAGATAAGCTATGTCAATATTGGCACCCAGTTGACGAAATGCATTAAAAATGATATTCGTCCTCTGCTCTGCCCCAAAAGAAGCAGACATCGGGTTCATGTGTGATACAAACAGGATTTTAATCGGTTTCGCCATAATTTAATGAATTATATACGGCCTCATATTGAGTGACCATAGATTCTTCAGAGAATAATGGAATGTAAAAAGTCGAAATCGTGTGATCTTTTTCTATTGACAATGCAGAGTTAACAAGGGCCTCCAAATCTCCATATTCAACAAAAAGAGCCTTACCGCGCGTACAGATTGATTCCGGGCCACCGGCTTTAAAGCCAACCACTGGAGTGCCACAGCATAATGATTCTGCCGTTACCATAGAGAATGTTTCCCTTGATGACGGCACCAATGTCACATCTGCCAAGGAATAATATTCTGCCAGTTCAGTTTGATTATTTATATGTCGTATAGAGATGATATTAGGTAACAAGTTCTCATCGTCATCATTATACCCGATAATTATCAGTCTATCATCGGGCCTATGTTGCCTTATAATATTTGCGAAATCCAACATATACTTTCCACCTTTCAGAGGAGATCTGAAGTTTGGAGTGACATGTAGATAAATACGTCCCCCGCTAGGAATTTCATGAAGTTTACGCAAATGGGAGGCCTCTCGGGGATGAAAAATAACGGTATTCACTCCATTCAAGGTACACCAAACCTGATTATTTGTAAAGAAAGGAGATTGTTTTATTCGCGAAACTAACCATGGAGAAACTCCGGTGAGTCTCAACTGAGGGAAATCTGCATAAGCTTTAGAGAGAGCCTTCCAATAATGCCTACATCGGTCTGAGAAATAAGAGACGGGCAATTGTGAGTCTATGGTATGAAATTGAGGGCATTTGCTACATCCGCTTTTCCATTTATTACATTCCAGTGAATGACCGCATCCTCCTGTATATACAAATTCAGCATGAGCTGTTACCACTGTTGGAATCTTATTTTTCTTCAGGAAAGTTAGAATCTCGGCTATATTAACAGTATTGGCATTGACACAATGCAGATTGACTACGTCAGGTTTAAGTTTTTTGATATCCCCCTTTAATCTTGAAGTAGTCATTGGAGAGCAGGAATATGTATAGCCTGTCAATCTGGAACATAAAGCCTGAAATTGTACGATTTTTTCAGAGGACAATTTTCTGACATTTTTCTCATCGGATAAGGGTCCCCGAGCATATCTTACGAAACTATCCCAACCATCACGTATAAGTCCATGGTGCAGGGAGCTTAGAATCTTGCCTGTACTTCCATTGCCATAGACACAATTTACAAGTAGTACCTTCATCTTATTTAGAAATTAGTAAGCATGAACTCCGCTCTGTAGTAGAGAAACTGCTTACCATTAAGCAGGGCTTTGAGCAAATTGCTTGATCTTTGCTCGGCACCGAAGCATGATATAGCCGGATTAGTGTTGCTGACAAATAAAACTTTAGCGCACATGATTCAGAAGCATTTTCATTGATTTATTATATGATTCCAACTGCGCCTTTGAAAATAAGTAGCATTTGTCTCTATCAAATCTGACGAACCTATCTACTACCATCCTTGGTGTGATTTCTTTGGCATTCTTGTAAAAGACCGAATTCGCTCCTAAACCTGCTTCTTTAAGAATGTGAAAAATTTTGCTGGATTTCGGGACAAATCTGGACCACAGACGGGGTATTATTGTTTGGGTTGTTCCATACTGGTCAAAACAGAAGAATGGAATAGCATTGTGCATGCACACGACAATCGGGTGCATACGTTCTCCAATATATCCTTGGGAATATTTGATGAGGGAATACCAATCAGTTGGAGAGAGAGGTAGTTCAACGGTATATTTAGTATTGAACCGACGGAGCTTATCAGGCATCGGGAAGGAAACACATTTCGCACCCGTTTCATATTCAGCCAACCTGATTATCTCGTTAACGTATTCGTCATCCAGAATCGGATATAAGAAACTTATCAGGATATAGTTGTCGGGTAACCTGAATCGTTTAATGATTTCCTCTTTTGAAGGGATGTCTCGATAATTTTGATTTAAAGCAAATACCGGATCTGGCACAACCGGAGCCTCTTCAATGTCCCCCACTTTCTTGACCAAATCAGCAGTCCAGTTATCGCGAACAGTAATTTTTTCAAACCCATTGAGCAGTCTTCTTAATTCCTTGCATTCTTCTTTAGAAAGAGACTGGTATGGCATGTTTTGCGAAGAGATTGCATAACCGTATACCGGAATTTTTTGTGACAGAACGTCGTTGAAGCTTCCCCAAAATGGATTAGGTAAGAGGTGATTGCTGGTTATTTTGATAGGGATTTTTTTCAATCTACGTAAACTGAAGTTATAGCGGTGTTTTTCGGGAGTGTAGTCAAACAGGGCATCACTTCCCGCAATAACGGCATCCAGCTGTAAGTCCTCTATTTCCTCACACAATTCCTCCAATGTCCGGCACAGTCTTGAGACGGGCATATTTTTCTGGGAGAAATTGAACTGAATTCGATTTTGATCTTCGGGGGCTCGTTTGCGATATTCCTCTTCCAAATCAGATGGATACCAGTTCAACATGACGGGTTCATAACCATTGTCCCGGAGATACCCAATTGTAGAGAGAGCTTGTAGTTGTGCTCCAAAATTGGGTATGCAGTGATATGTCAGAATTCCAATCCTTTTCATGTTGTCGGGAAATATTTAATGTATTATCGGCTGAAGATCATTTTATGTACACGAATCTTAAAATCAAGCCATGCTGAAAATTGAAAATATTTGCCGATAGCGTTTGAGAATCCGTTCATCTTGTAGCAATCAAAAAAATTCTGTCTCATCGGCGAAGGCGGAGTGGGTCTATACAAATTAGGATGTTCCTTAGAATTCGTCTGTGCCTCTTTTAAGCTTAAATCTGTTGTTTCCATAAACGCTCTTCCTTTAGGCGTATTTACGAAAAGTAAAGAGACCCCGGATTTATTGGAGGAGGGAACTTCGTCCCCTTTGATTCCCCAGAAATCTCCGAGTGTAAAATCGCCGTATCGATTCTTGTTAGCAAATTTGCAGGCATGACAAGACTGGCGAGTAATCATTTCAGAGAAGAATATTCGATTCCAAAGATTTGCAAGGACGCTGTTATACTCTTCTCCGTCATTCACATAAATAATGGTTGATTTGAAGATATTGCTCCAGCCCTCCCTATTGTCTCGACAACGAAATTCTTTTACTTTCCTATGACGAAGTCTCTCTATATAACGAATATACGAATTGAATACACCCGGAGAAGAAACACCATGACAAATTAAATCAATCAATATAAGGTTGGCATATTCCTTCCTAAGAAACAATTTTAAGCCTTTAACTTGACAAGGGGTTCCGGAGAAAAGCACTTCCATACCGTCCTGAAGGTCTTTCTTTATTGCATGAAAGATTTCTCTATCTATAGAACTTTGAATATATTTGGAACCACATAACCGAGGGAGTTCATCTAAAGAATCTACTCGAATATGGATAATCCTAACACTATCACTAAATGCTGCACCATATACCACTCCACATTTTCTAATAACGGCTGATGCAATAGAGAAAAATGCACCACCTGACGAAGATGTTTGCGGACGGTTGTCGGTAAGTGCCGCGAATGAGTCAATTATTGAATTGGTCAATGAAGCTTCGTTTAATGCCGGACAAACACGCTCACAAAGATTACAGCGCGTACAAATTGAGCTATCAATTAAGGGAATGAGGAATCCTTCCTCATTCGGCTTCATGTGAATAGCTTCATGAGGACATCCCCCAGCACATGAGCCACACCCTGTGCAGTCTATTCCTACTTTATCAATCATGATGCAATTTGGCAACAATAGCTCCTTTTATCTTCATGCGCTCACTATCATTTAACCCCATTCCATATATAATAAGACATGAAGCGATAGCCGACAGCAATCCAAAGAGTGCCAATTTAAACAAGTTATCAATGGGTAATACCATGTGGTAGATACCATACGAAGCTATTGAACATACAACAGCCGTGGGAATAAGCTTTCGGATAGAGAGTTTATAATAACGCCAAAAATCCAGACTTACATGATGCCTTACAAAGAATAGACGTATTATGAACGTAATACATATATTTACGATAGCCAAGTAGTATACGTAGACTGGTGATAGACCGTATTTAAGAAGAATATAGCTACCGGGAAAATTTAAGAATGTAATCAATCCAACTATGAGTTGATAATTCCGGATCTTGCCGGTTGCTAAAACTACTGTCAAAAAAGGAGCTCCCATAGCAGAAATAAAAGCGATTATCAATGTCAGCCTCACAAAAATTACAGTATAATCAGGCACAGTTACAAACCAGATATCCAATAATTGCGTAGCTGCAAATTCAACCGGTATTATTATTATTAACATCAGCATGAAGGTGGTCCGCACACCCATCTCAACTAATGCGTGCATCTGCTCATATTCGGTGCTCGCGTAAGCTTTCGTTATCTGAGGATTCAATGCTGCGGTAAAGTTATTGACAAAATTAGTAATGATGTTCTCAATCATTACTGAAATCCCACGTGCGGCATTGACAACTACACCAAAGAAAATATTCAAGAGAATGTTAACTCCTTGATTGCTGCAAATAGCGGCAGTGTTTCCAATGAAAGACCATCCCGCGAAAGCAAAAATCTTCTTTACAAGAAACTTGTTGATTTTTCTCTTTAATCGCACATCTTTCCTAAACTTGCAGCGCGTATAAATCTGGTACGTTAAACGAACTATTATAGAAGATGCCAACCCGAGTAATGCATAGATTATCAACTTATCACCTGGAAAATATAATAAGACTATAACCGTGCAAAGTTTTAACATACCTTCAAGGATGGAGATATATGCAAATACATTGAACCTCTCATTGGCTATTATTATAGCATTGTATGGAATGTTGACAATAGAGAGAAGAAACTGGATGACTGAGCATTGAAAGACCCATTGTATAGCGTAATATTGGGTAGAAGGCAAGTTTAGCTTATGATTGACAAAGTACAATCCGAAAGTTTCGGCAATCAGCAATATGATAAATCCCAAGGAAAGATGTATGTATACGGAAGAACTGAAGACTTCTCGTATATTGCCATCGGGTTTGCCCATCTCAAAAGTAATGAAACGTTGACATGAGGAAGTTAGGCCGGCACTAATTAGTGAAAACATTACCACAAAGCCAGAGACAACATTAACGATGCCGTAGTTGTCGACACCCAATGCCTGTAGCGTTATTCGCGAAGTGAACACTCCAATAACCAGCAATAATAATGTTCGGAAATAGAGCAAAATCGCGTTTTTTGCAATCCTTCTTTTAGATGCGCTATAACTCATATTATCCGATAATTATCAACACAAACCCCGTTGCTATAGTTGCCAAATTGCGAGTCTGCTTATCCATCATGGAATCGCTAATTAAGTGTGGAATCAATGGCATCAGGAAGACGAGATAATAGAAGACCAGACGAATGAAATTGGAATTGACCCATGTGGATGGCATAAGGATTAACGAACAAATCAATGCTGAAATCAAAATACGGTCATCTACTTTATTTTCGTCAAAATGTTTTCGATAAATCCATGTGCCAATGCTTACTATAAAGAGTAACGCGGAGAATACTGGTGTACCAAGGTTATCGACCTTAGTATTGGCATAATTTTCAAACATTGTCCCTTCTCCAAGAAACGAAATCAACGCGGGCGCGATAGCCATGAAAGCAGGCGTCAGGACAATAGCCCATATAAGGAATTTTTTCGTATATTTAAATGTCACAAGAAAGTAGAAAGGGATAAATATTATTGCCGATGAATGGAATAATGATGCCAGGGCAAGTATCGCATAATGCTTAATCAATTTGCGCTCCATCACATAAGGCAATGAACAGTATATCAATCCCATTGCTATAGTTTGCCGTATTCCTGTCTCAAAGAAACCAGCAAATAAGGCTTCGTATAGCATGACACCAATAACAATCCCTGGCAATGAATTAGTAAATCGATATATAATCCATGTTATGGGTATAGATATTAGCGAAGCGACAACTAATAAAAAAAAACGAAAATCCGGATATATATCTTGAGTTAGTTTTACAAATATATCGTACGCTGGGTCACGATTTTGATAGTCATCAAAAAATGTCAGTGTTGTTTGATGGATAATTTCTTGAAAGTCAAACTGCAAAAGATATTTATATGAGTAGTAGTAATTATATGTATCATTAGTTGAATGGATATAGTCACGCAATCCAGCTTGCAAGATAAAGCAAATACATACAAGAATGCATACTATTTTCCTACTCCTTTTGCAGTCGGGTACGGTAAAACAAATAAGCAATCCAATAATTCCGGCTATGGTAACAGGGCTCATGCTATATAATACTCAATAATGTCAAGCTTTTACCACTTGTATTGGAAACGCTCAATACCTTCTTATGCCAGAAGCGAACCTCACTGCACTTCAATAAAGGATAGTTGAGTAAACGCTCTTAAGGCGTGTTTCGTTCCGATTGGAATCACTATCACATCTCCCGGACTGACATCTCTTCCTTCCATCTCAATTACTGACCAATTCCATCTATAAAGGACAATTATTTTTCTCTATCGGCAACAATCTTATGTATTCATTTTCCTGACAATAGCGCAGTTGTCGCACTATCCGGCCACACAGAGACCAGCGCTCTTCAGTGTTGCCTCGTTCATATGCAAAAGGAAAGTGACATCTAAAATCACGTTACGTCATTCTGACTTCACATGATGACACCTATTAAGTGTGTGGCCGACATTCCGTTTTTCTGTCGGAATCGATTATCTGCTCTTAAATTCGTAGGCTACAGACACATTATATTTTTTCTACATCCTGCGGCTCAATGAATACGGTTGCGCCACCGAGCAGCGACAGACTCACCACAAGTGTATGCGTGCCATCAGAATTCTCGCGGATTTCTCCCTCCAAACCACGCAAGCTACCCCTGATAACCCTAACATTGTCTTTAACCCGGAATGCAGTGGGGAGTATCTCTACCGGATGCTCCGTTTGCCCCAGCATGAATTTGAGTCTCGCTATCTCCGAGTCATTTATCACTGCCACCGGACGATTCAATGTCCCGAAATCGGCGGTGCGGTTGACCATGAAGCGATTGATATAGGGAAGTTTGACGATATTGCGGCGTTCCATCTCCGTACAGTGCACAAAAACCACCCCGGAAATGACTACTCTGTCTATCAGTTTACGCCGTCCATTTTTCCACACTCGCATCTCCTTTTGTGTGGCCACATAACTCTCCACGTTGATTTTCTGTAGCTTATCCCCCACTGTTTTTTCATGCCGGGAATTTACTATGGCTACATACCAATTCTTTTTTGGCACGCCTACGGCATCGTCAACGCCCATAGGCCCTGTCGTGGAAATCCCTACTAAATGTTTTTTCGTGGTCAAAGGCACCCTGATTATATCACTCTTGGTTGGAGATGCTCATTCCGCGTGCAAAATTACGAATATTTTCCATATTACCATCAAATTCATAAAAATTTGTGCCCTGTGACAAAAACGATTTTCTTGAAATAAGCACTCATTTTGCCTCCCGCCGAACAAGGATAGCGAAATAAACAGCTAATTATCAGCGCCATAATATCATAACATATATCATTTAGCTTTAGTTGTTAAACAAAAAAAGAGTCCGCCGAACCCCTTTTATCAGGGTCTGACGAACTCTCTTTCAGTATTCTATGCAACAAGCACTGAAAAGTCATTTACTTTTCAATGCCGTGACAACGATTGTTCAGCTTAAAGTCTAAATCATATATTACAATTTTTATATCGTATGCCTTTAATCACGCTAAGCCTTATCAATCCATGGTATCCTCCGGAGTAATAGGCACATAAGGTCCATCTTTAACCTCAAAGATGGTTGAAGGCTCAATTACTTCCACTGCGTGCCATTGGCCTTTTGGAATCTGCACGCCATAATTGCCCGTGGTAGAATCAAGAAGATAGCGCTCGGTCTGCGCACCAAGGTCATTGTAAAACACCACAAACAATTTACCGCGAACAATCATAGTGGTTTCAGAAGTGTCCCGATGACGGTGAATAGGAACGACAGTGCCGGGCAAAAGCGCGTTGAGCATGCGCTGGGACTTGTCCTCGCTTGAATTTCGTAAATCCATATTCATGCGATGACGCGGATTTTCCATCGCCTTCTTCTGTATGTCATCAAGCAATTGGTCGTTGATTATCATGCTTTAGATTTTAGATATTCTTCGTGTAAATGATAGTTTCTCTTCATAAACAAAACGTATGCCACAGCAAGCATCACAATAATTGCCCCAAGGTAAACATAATGGTTTATAGGAAGTAATATAAGACCAAAAGATATAGCGAGCTGAAGCGACATATATATAAACGAAACTGCAACATGCGGCATCCGCAATTCGTTTGCCATAAGTTGATAGGCGTGCTTGCGGTGTGCCTCGCCCAAATTCTCATGAAGCTGAATACGGTGGCATATTGTCAGGATGGCATCAGCACCATAGACCGCCAGAAATATGATGTAAGAAAAATCCTGTGTTTTGAGAATCAGCAGCCCCAAGGCAAACAGCAATATAAAGGCCATGCTTATAGAACCAACATCTCCGGCAAAACATTTGGCCTTTTTTCGGAAGTTGAAAAAACAGAAAACAAGCAAACTAAGACCTACCACATAGAGATAACTCCGTGAAATAAAATCATAGTCAGCATTAAGATAAATCAACGGGAGCAAAACCGCTATAGAATAGCCACCGGTAATACCATTGATGCCATCCATGAAATTGTAGGCATTGATAATGCCTACGCATACAATCATTGCGATTAGCACAATCCACCAGTCGTGCCAGTTCAAGATTCCGAACTGATAAAACATCAAGAACATAGCAGCGAACTGAGCCACAAGCCGCACACTGTCCGGCAGCGAATGGATGTCGTCCGTAAAACTGACCAGCCCGATTAGCGTCAATCCCAAGATGAACCACGGATATTGCAACCCGAAGAACGCAGCATAGAGCCATACGCCGAGCAAAAATATAATGCCTCCGCCACGTAACACAATGGAAGAATGCGAACTACGCAAATTCGGCTTATCAATGATATTGAACCGATCGGCTATGCGAAAGTATGCCAGCTCAAGCAGAACCAGCAACACAAAGATGAACGCAAAAATCATAAATTTAGAGCTATTTTATTCTTACTGACTATGATAGTGATAGTCTGTCAAGATAAATAATTACTGCCTTGATAAAAGTAATTTTATCTTTGAAAGAAAATGAATGATCCAAAATCCAAATTCTTTTTTAAGCAAAAAATTCAAAACAATATTTTGAGTAGAATTGCCCAGAAAGTTCCTTTGATAAGGATATATCCTTTCTTTTTTCAACTCTTTTAATTCAGCTTTAACTATGCGTGAGTCATTAACAACTGCCAAAGTCAAAGCTAAATTTTGTTGCATGTGCTCGATCTTTTCACTTAATAAATCTTTGGAAATAGGTAAGCCTGAAGTAAAGTACTTCTTATATACAAGATACATCTCCTGCATTGAATGATAGTATTGAAGTGCTCGCTTTGCACTATGGCTATGCATTACCGATGATGCTCTCTGACGATAAACATAGGCGACTTCATTAAAATGAAATATACACTACTGTCCACTAAAAATGGGCAGGGTTAAAAATTAAATAAATTCGGTTCACT
>ERZ1027273.124-NODE-124-length-32754-cov-14.968011_pt1 | contig 32754 bp, 27 predicted proteins | sample MGYA00519256_ERZ1027273 | MGnify/ENA primary metagenome ERZ1027273 (study PRJEB26926, sample SAMN06164431) | human gut metagenome | biome: ENVO:00009003; feature: ENVO:2100002; material: ENVO:00002003 | host: Homo sapiens | place: USA | collected 2012 ...
TAACGAAATAGTAGGGAGAAAATTTTACACTAAATAAATTTGATTACTCACTTATTGAAGTTCCTTTTGTAAAAACTCGGAAGTAGGGGAGTCACCCTTGGCAATCTGCTCCGGAGTGCCTTGGGCTATTATCTCACCGCCGTTTCGTCCACCGCCCGGGCCCATATCAATGATATAATCAGCACATTTTATCACATCAAGATTGTGCTCAATGACAAGCACGGTGTTCCCTCGTTCTACCAATCGGTTGAAAACTCCCAAAAGCACTTTTATGTCTTCAAAATGCAAACCGGTGGTTGGTTCGTCAAGAATAAAAAGTGTTTTACCGGTGTCTTTCTTTGCCAATTCAGTAGCAAGCTTCACTCTTTGGTTTTCTCCTCCCGACAAGGTGCTTGACGGTTGGCCGAGTTTGATATATCCTAATCCAATTTCTTGCAATACTTTGATTTTACGCAGAATAGACGGGATTCCTGAAAAGAAATCTACAGCCTGATTTATCGTCATGTCAAGTACATCGGCAATAGATTTTCCTTTGTAACGCACTTCCAGAGTTTCGCGGTTATACCGTTTGCCACCACAAGCTTCGCAAGGGACAAGGACGTCCGGGAGAAAATTCATTTCAATGGTTTTGTAGCCGTTGCCGGAGCATACTTCGCATCTGCCACCGGATATGTTGAATGAAAATCTGCCCGGTTTATATCCACGGATTTTTGCTTCGGGCAATCCGACAAACAGATTGCGGATATCAGTAAATACGCCTGTATATGTGGCCGGATTGGAACGTGGGGATTTGCCAAGCGGCGATTGGTCAACGGTCACAACCTTGTCGATATGTTCAATGCCGAGAATTGATTCGTATGGCAGAGGAGCCTGTAGGGATTTGAAAAAATGTTGTGACAGGATGGGCTGCAAAGTGCCGTTTATCAGGCTTGATTTACCGCTGCCTGATACGCCAGCTACTACCGTAAATGTGCCTAAAGGGAGTTTCAGGTCCACATTTTTGAGGTTATTTCCTGTAGCACCTTTCAGCTCAATATATTTTCCGGAACCTTCTCTGCGTTTTGAGGGCACATCAATCTTAAGATTGCCATTGAGATAGTTGGCCGTTAGTGTAGAAGTTTTGAGCATGTCGGAAGGGGTGCCTTCAAACACCACCATGCCGCCTTTTCTTCCGGCTTTGGGCCCTATGTCCACCACATAATCTGCTTCAAGCATCATGTCTTTGTCGTGTTCAACAACGATTACTGAGTTTTCTGCATCACGTAGTTTCTTCAATGAATTTATCAGCCTCAAATTGTCGCGTTGATGAAGACCTATACTCGGTTCATCAAGAATGTAGAGTACATTTACAAGTTCCGATCCTATCTGAGTGGCAAGTCTTATACGTTGGCTTTCACCACCGGACAGAGTGGCAGAGGCACGATTAAGCGAAAGATATTCCAGCCCTACATCAATGAGAAAACCTATGCGGCCGCTTATTTCTTTAACTATTTCATGCGCAATCAAGGCATGCGAGGGCGATAGTGATTTTTCAAGATTGTCCACCCATTCTTTCAGCTCGGTCAGATCTAACCGACTGACCTTGGCAATGTTTTTTCCCTGAATGTAGAAATGAAGTGCTTCTTTATTTAACCTGTCGCCATTACATTCAGGACATTCAACACGGGAAAAGAATTTGCCGCTCCATTTCTGGGCTGCGCTCGAGGCATCCTCGCTTTGCTGCATTTCAATATATTTCACTATGCCATCGTAGCTCATGAAATAATTTGAGAGGCTCATAGTGGAGTTCTGTATTGCCAACCGGTCGGGTGTGCCGTTCAGGATGTCATTCATTGCCTCATCGCTGATGTCTTTGATGGGAGTGTGCATGGTATGCCCGTATTTGGCAAGTATTGCCTCTATCTGCCAGAAAATCATGCTGTTTTTGTACTTGCCGAGAGGCACAATACCTCCGTCATGAATTGACAAAAGAGGATTAGGCATTATTTTGTCCTTATCCACTATGTTTACATATCCAAGACCTTTGCAGTGCGGACATGCTCCTTGAGGGGAATTGAAAGAGAAATTATGCGGTGCAGGTTCGCGATAGGACAATCCTGTGGCAGGGTCCATGAGGTGCTGGCTATAATGTGAAATTGCATCGCTTTCCACATCATATATCATCAGCTGCTTGTCTCCCTGCCTAAGAGCATCGTTTACAGTGTCGCGTAGTCTTGTCACATCTTTGTCCGAAACCTTGAGCCTGTCAATCACCAATTCTACGGAGTGATTTTTGTATCGGTCAAGTTTCATTCCCAGAGAGATTTCGCGCAGTTCGCCATCAACTCTTACTGTCAGAAATCCTTTTTTTCTGAGATTTTCAAATAGCTCTTTATAATGACCCTTACGGTTTTTTACTATCGGTGCAAGAACATATATCTTCCTACCATTGAATTTTTCTAGAATCAGATTGATGATTTTTTCTTCGGTATATTTGATCATCGGTTCTCCGGACAAGTAGCTGACAGCTTCACCTATTCTTGCATATAACAGACGAAGGAAATCATATATTTCGGTGGTAGTGCCGATAGTGCTTCGCGGATTGCGGTTGACTGTTTTCTGCTCAATAGCTATTACGGGGCTAAGACCGGTGATTTTATCCACATCAGGACGCTCAAGAGTGCCGAGCATATTCCTGGCATAAGAAGAAAATGTTTCAATGTATCGTCTCTGTCCTTCAGCAAATATGGTGTCAAACGCGAGTGAGGACTTGCCGCTACCGCTCAAACCGGTTATGACAGTAAGAGAGTTGCGAGGGATGGTAACATCTATATTTTTTAAATTATGGACTCTTGCGCCGTACACATTCAAAGAATCTGCGGCGTCAAACGAGTCATATATTGCGGGTGTGGTTTCAGTATCTTTATTTGTCATTATTTGGAAATCCAATTATGGTTATAAACCTCCTTGGATTGTTTTGACCTGAGCATTGCATCCTCAGAGGGTATCTTTACTATATAGGTCTTGTTGTTTTTGTTTGGAAGTGACTTCGCCCTTATCCACGGATTGAGCTCACGGAGTGTGAGATAGTTTGTGCCATGGTCCAACGCCCATGTTTGCCAATCTTCCACAGGTTCGCTAACTTCCACATTTTCTGTAGTTATCGGGAAATACAATTGAGAGGCTTTTAGAACATATCCGAAATATTGCGGGTGCTCAAGGATTGATTTCATTGCAAGTAAACGGAATATGTAGCGCGATGTCTGCTCGTTCAAAAACAAGTCATAGGCACTTTCAGCTTTTTGTGCATCAAGCTCGCGAGAAATTCTGCCCATGCCGGCATTGTAGGAAGCAGCAGTCGATTCCCAATTCCCATATTTATTGTATGCGTTGGTGAGATATTTACAGGCTGCCTCTGTAGCCTTTTCGGGATGAAACCGTTCATCAACATACTCATTGACTTCAAGGCCATATTCCTTGCCTGTAGCCGGCATAAACTGCCATAATCCCGCTGCTCCTGCTCCACTTACGGCGCGAGGGTTAAGATTACTTTCTATGCATGCCAAATATATCAGGTCTGTGGGTATGTTATTGGCTTTTAATATTGGAATCAGGATAGGGAAATACCGGTTGGCCCGCTTTAGAGTCAGCATCGTAGTGCCATGAGTAAATGCCATGGATGTTAACTCACGATCAAATCGCTCATACATGTCGCTTCGGTCCAAATTGATTTTTTTGCCGGCAAATGTTACGTGTTCCGGAATATTCGGACTAACTACTTGCATCATGTGGGGCTGTGATGCCCAAGCATTGCCGCACAGTAGCAGAAGCACCGATATTGGTGCCAAAAATATAGTTTTGATTTGCATAGATTACTTGTAGTTTACAATGTTGATATCACCGCTAAGGTCATATTTTACGCCATCGGCACCTTCGGCCTTTATGACATAGTAATATACGCCGGCAGGCACAAATTTGCCATTATATTTGCCGTCCCAACCTTGAGCGGGATCTTTAAATTCAGCCACTTTGACGCCCCATTTATTGAATATGTAGCATTCAAAGCTTATAAGAGACCGATAGCTTACTTTCCATTCGTCATTTACACCGGGTGAAGCGTTAGGTGAAAATGCGTTCGGGCATAGCAAGCGGGACTCGCCTATGAACACCGTATAGGTGTCGCTATACCATTCACATTTTCCGGATGCATCGGCGCACATAAAACGGATGTAATATGAACCCATTTCGCTGAATGTATGGGTATAATCCAGCTCGGTGGCACGAAGAAGCACATCGTTAAACGATGGGTCGGATGTTATTTGCCATTCATGGAAAATTGCAGCATCGCTTACTACGGCTTTCATACTGATGTCGCAAGGCGCTGATCCGCCAAGTGCTGTATCGTCCATGTCTGCCGACTGCTCGTTGTCGTTTTCACGCTCCTCCTGCATCACATTTACAATGGCTTCCACAGACGATGTATTGTAATAGCCGGAGATACATTCCATAGGAACACCCCATGCTGACATAAATTTATCTCCGGAAACCTTGAAGTATGTGTCACAAAGCGGCGAAGGAACATGGATTGAACCGTTTATATATGCTACGCTCTCGTCTGTGGTAACCTGATTGAACGTAAAGGATTCGCTGTCACTCTTAAGAGTTAGATATGATATGTGGATGTCTCGGTCTATTTCATATGCACGAGCATTGATGCTGTAATAATAAATGCGGTCGGCGGTACCTTCCGTTCTAAGAGAAGTCATGGCGCAATCGCTGTCATCATCAACATGCACGGCTGATACCGAATAGGGGTGTGTGGAGTAATCAACAATCCAAAAGTAATGAATTGAGCTGCCGTCTTCAATAGTGTAACCACAGTTCCCCTCAATGTTTGTGAGGGTGTAACTATTACCCGATTTAATGATATTTGATGCAGGAATTTCTGTGGCATAAGCTGCTCCCTGCATTCCCCATTTCAGCCATTTTACATTTTGAGTGGAGGCCTTATAGGAAGCACTGGCATTGGAAACAGTGGGAAGTACATATATTGCATCAAGTCCTGAAGAACTGTTGGGCGTTTCGGAAAGTGCTGTACGACTAATCCCGGAAAATGTAAGTGAAGCTCCATGAATCTGCATCAGTGCAGACACAAAGAGACACCCTAATAAAACTATATGTCGTAATAAAGAGATATTCATTTAAGATTTAACGGAATACAAGCTTTAATATTGCTCAAATCACTTCCATGTTGGCGTCCAGCCTTTGTCGTACTACCTCATACATAATAACGGCTCCGGCCACAGATACGTTCAGTGATGCAATATGGCCGAACATAGGAATTGACACAAAGGTGTCGCATTCTTTTAGGACTTCAGGAGAAATGCCTGTGTCTTCTGCTCCGAGTACCAAAGCAACGGGTACTGTGTAATCAGCAAGCGTATAGTTTATGTCTGCCTTTTCAGAAACGGCTACAAGTTTATATCCGTTTTCTTTTAGGGTTTTAACAGCATGAAGGGTGGACCGCTCACGACATACCGGCAAATGATGGAGTGCACCGGCTGAAGTTTTTACGGCATCGGCATTTACAGATACGCTGCCGCGCTCAGGGATTACAATGGCATCAACTCCGGCACATTCGCACGTTCTGGCTATTGCGCCAAAATTGCGAACATCTGTTATGCCGTCAAGAATTACCATGAAAGGCAACGATCCTGCTTCGTATAATTGTGGAATAATATCGTCAAGGTGATAATACGTGACTGCACTCAGCAGCGCAACAACACCTTGGTGATTCTTGCGGGTGAACCGGTTCAGCCGTTCCTGCGGTACTCTTTGGGTGACAAGATGGTGTTTATGAATCAGATCAAAAAGTTCTTGTGCCAATTCTCCACCAAGGTCTTTACGAATATAGATTTTGTCAATGTCTTTCCCGGCTTCTATTGCCTCTATAACGGCACGAATGCCAAATATCATTTCGTTTTGTTGCATGATTCAATTATCGTTTTGTGATAGCAGATGAAGTGCAGTTGCTTGAGCTGTCGGGTTGTTCTGGTCTCCGCTAAGCATCAGGGCCAGTTCTGCTATTCTTTGTTTTTGGTCAAGTTCAAAAATTCGTGTATGGGTAGCATCCTCATCGTCTTCTTTGAATACTTTGAAATGTGATGTTCCCTTTGCGGCCACTTGTGGCAAATGGGTTATGGCTATAACTTGTATGTTTTCTGCAGCGCGCTTCATCATTTCGCCCATACGATTTGCAACATCTCCGCTTACGCCCGTATCAACTTCGTCAAAAATAATGGACGGTAGCTGCATTTGCGATGCTATTATGGATTTAATGGCGAGCATCAATCTTGATATTTCACCGCCGGAGGCTGCGCCGGCCACCCCGGTGGGCTTTTGATTTTTATTGAATGCAAACAGAAATTCAACATTATCCATACCGTGAATACTCATGTCGGCCGGTGACACTTTTATATCCACGATGAGATTTTTCATGCCGAGCGGTTTTGCCATATTCAGAAGGTCAGTGCCAAATTTCTCAGCGGTGACAACCCTTGAATCAGTAAGCTCGGCGGCAGTTTGCCGCGCTAATGCCATGCTTCTGCGGGCAGTTTTTTCAAGCTCATGTATTGTTTCATCGCCGCAATTTAATTCATTCAGCTGGCTCTGAAGCCTTTCTTGAATGGATATAAGTTCTTCAACAGTTTCCACATCGTGCTTGCGCTCAAGATCATAGATGCTTTCTAACCGTTGTTCAATATAATCCAGCTCTTCGGGATTTGCATGCAGATTTTCATCAGCAGTTTGAATCTCTCCAAGAATATCATTCAGCTCAATTCTTATTGTTTCAAGTCTTTCGGGAATGTTTGCCTCAGCGTTAATGGCATTGTCAAGGGCAGATATGGCATCTTGAAGGCACTCGATTTGGTGGAGGATGCCGAAATTCTCATTTTCTATAGCATCCAGAGCCACATCAATAGATGATTTAATTTGAGCTATGTTGGCCATGTTGTCTCGGTTGCGCTCAAGTTCTTCCTGCTCTCCCGCAACAGGCGATAATTCCTTCAGTTTTTCAAGCTGAAACTGAAGGAACTCTTCGTTTTCCTTGCTTTTGGCAATACGTGTTTTTGCCTGTTTCAGAGCCTTTACAGCTGTGCGGAGAACATTGTAACGCTGAAGATACTTAGCCTTCAGCTCTCCATTTGCTGCAAGTGAGTCAATTATGTTGCGCTGAAATTCAGGTTGCGCAAGCAATTGATTCTGATGCTGTGAATGTATGTCAATGAGCTGTATCGCAACTCCTTGCAGCAGTGTCAACGACACAGGAGAATCATTGATAAAAGCTCTGGAGCGACCACTCGGCAATATTTCCCGTCGTAAGATGCATTTATTGTCATCCCATTCTACATCATTGTCTATGCAGTACTGCTTCAGCTGGGTATTTGTTGATACTTCAAATACAGCTTCAATAACACTTTTTTGTGCAACGGATTTTATAGCCTTAGTATCGGCTCTGCCACCCATAATAAGAGACAAGGCGCCAAGCATAATGGATTTTCCGGCACCTGTTTCACCAGTGATTATATTCAGGCCAGCATGGAAATTAATTTCCATGTGGTCAATTAGTGCATAGTTAGATATATTTAGTGATTCCAGCATCAGTGTCAAGAATTAGTTCCTCTTTGGCGGCTCTTTTATATCTTTGAGACGCCGTTGCTCAGTCGGGTAAAGGGAGTAGAGAAGTTCGTAAACACCGTCTCTTTCATCCTGTGATCCCTGACTGTAAATATTTATTAATTCGTCAAGCTTGGCATCGTGCCAAATATTTAAGGCAACACTCATTGGTTGCGACTGATAAACTTTTTGCAGATTATCAAGTGAATTGGTAATAACGGCTCTTCCTTTGGCAGGACTCATTGACATTTCATCCAATCCTTTACGGTGATATTCATAGATGAGAGTACGGATAGCAGATGTTCCGGGATCTGTAAATGCATTGAGCACTGCGGCACGGTTTCTCCGGTCATCAAAAGACTTCCATCCGAGTTCACCTGATGTTTGTGACAGTTGCACTATGTTCTGTGCCCTGTCATAAAACGGTTGCCCTCCGTTTGGTGAAAAAGAATCAAAATCAATGGCGAGTATGAGATATGCATAATAGTCAAGGATGGCGGTGAGATTATTCTCTACTGAATTTTCTGAGAATATGAGCGGTTCGCCCTGACGGTATGTAAACTCAATGTTGTCGTCTTTGAAATTAAGAAGAGTGGTGGTGTAGTTGGTGTTGTAAACAGGGCGTGTTGATTGAACCTGAAGATTTCCTTTCATCACATCATCAGCGTATTCTCCTATTGTGAAGAAAAGACGACAATCAATTTTTTCATTGGCAGAAATCTGAGCATTTGAAAACTTTGTGGAATTCATGTATTCGTTTATGGCTTCCTGTAATGTAGTAAATATTTCTGTGTTGGTTCCCTCTATCTGGTCAGAGTTGATTTCAACTGTGCAATTAAGTTCCTGAGCATGTGCCTTGAAGCAGAACATACCCATGATCATCATCAAAATTATTATATTGTTTTTACTCATTTTTAATGTTAGGGTAAATGACTTATAATTCCCTCTAAGATTAACTTGGCTACATCCGTTTTGTTCATTAGCGGAAGTTCTACAATTTCGGGACCGTGCGGATAAATAACAGTGACTTTGTTGGTATCGGTGCCGAATCCTGCGCCTTTGTCTTCCAGTGAGTTCAGACAAATCATATCTAATTTTTTACGTTGTGATTTGTCAAGAGCATTGGAAATACCATTTTCGGTTTCAAGTGCGAACCCCACTAAGAACTGGTTCTTGCCCTTAAGATCTCCAAGAGTGGCAGCTATGTCCGGATTTTTAACAAGTTCAAGCGTCATACCGGTAGTATGCTCACGTTTGATTTTACTTTCCACCATTTGCCGGGGACGATAATCAGCCACTGCAGCGCACATTATACCTACAGAGCAATCATGCCAGTAATTCTTACATTCATCAAGCATTTGTGTGGCAGATTCCACCTTCACAACTTTTACGTTGGGGTTAGTAGGCTTTATGCTCACCGGGCCACTGACAAGGATAACCTCAGCACCTGAATTTGCGGCAGCATCAGCAAGTGCATACCCCATCTTTCCTGATGAGTAATTGCCGATAAAACGTACAGGGTCAATCTTTTCGTATGTGGGACCTGCCGTAATCAGTATTTTTTTACCGGCCAATAGGGAAGTGCTCTCAAAAAAATTATTAAGAGCTTCAACAATTTGTTCCGGTTCGGCCATGCGTCCTTTGCCAATAAGGTGACTCGCAAGTTCACCAACGGCAGGTTCTATGATATGGTTGCCGTAACTTACAAGAGTTTCAATATTGCGGACGGTGCTTGGGTGAGCCATCATGTCAAGATCCATGGCTGGAGCTACAAATACAGGTGCTTTTGCTGACAGGTATGTGGTGACAAGCATATTGTCGGCAATACCATTTGCCATTTTCCCTATGGTGCAGGCTGTAGCAGGGGCTATCACCATTGCGTCCGCCCAAAGACCTATATCCACATGGCTATGCCATTCTCCCGTGTTTGCTGTGAAGAATTCGCTTATTACAGGCTTGCCGGTAAGAGCCGACATTGTGACCGGAGTAATGAACTCCTTGGCTGAAGGTGTCATTACAACTTGCACTTCTGCACCCTGCTTTACCAGCAATCTTACGAGTGAGGCGGTTTTATAGGCGGCGATACCTCCTGTTATGCCGAGAACAATATGTTTGCCTTTTAGCATCCTATTTTTTTTGTTTTGCGCTTTCAACACGCAGATGAATGCGTGCGAAGCAATCTTTAGTGTTTTGAGGAAAATCTCCCTGCATTATCCATCCGTAATATCCGGGGTCGGTAGAGAGCACTTCTTCAGCTATGCGTCCTTTGTGTTTTCCGAAATTAATAACCTCTTTCTTGTTTTCATTCCATACAAGACGCCCCATGAAATCCACATTGCGGCTATGGCTGGAATATTCTGAAAGTCCGTCCACATCGCACGGAAGGTCTTCATAATGGTTTAACTGCGCTTTTAAAACCTCATAGGTGGCACGGGTGTCAGCTGTTGCAGAATGTGCGTCATCAAGATCCTTGCCGCAATAAAACTTATACGCAGCTACAAGAGTACGTGGTTCACGCTTGTGAAATATAGTCTGTACATCAACGAGCTTGGTTCGGCTAAGGTCAAATGCTATGCCGGCCCTGCGGAATTCCTCCACAAGCATAGGCACATCAAACCGATTGGAGTTGAATCCGGCAAGATCGCATCCCTCAAAAAATTTGGCGAGGGATTGTGCGATATCGGCAAATTTCGGTTTGTCGGCTACATCCGCATCCGTAATATGGTGCACTTCTGTGGCCTCAGCCGGTATGTGCATGCACGGATTGATGCGAGTGGTATGCTCTTTGTCGGTACCGTCAGGATAAACCTTGATGAGAGAGATCTCAACAATCCTATCCTGAGTGATATTGGTACCGGTTGTCTCAAGGTCAAAAAAGATTATGGGTCGTGTAAGTTTAAGTTCCATTACCGTAGAGGTATTAGTCAGTGATGTTCATGGGCATGAGGAGCATAAGGAGCTCTTCATCGGGAGCATTTTCTGCCGGAAGGCAAATTGCGGGACGACTTGGATCCGCAATTTTAAGCATAACATCTGTGGTGTTGAATGTTGACAGTATCTCTATGAGGAACATACTGCTGAAGCCCATTACCATCTCCTGACCATCATAGCTGCAAGGAACGGTTTCACTTCCGGATGTGCCGAAGCTGTTGTCACTTGCCTTAAGGGTAAGGAGATCCGGTGTGAGACGGAATTTAACAAGGCCGCCGCCCTGATCTCCGAATACAGACACACGACGTACGCCATTGAGTAATGAAAGACGGTCAATGGTGAGGATATAGGGATTGTTTTGAGGGATAACCTTATTGTAGGGAGGGAACACACCTTTGATCAGGCGACATTCAAAAGTGAACGAAGGGCTTTCAAACAGCACGCTCTTTTCACTCACAGTAACCTTTATCTCATCTTCTTTAGCGAATACGTTTTTAAGTACGCTCGCGCCCTTTACCGGCAGAATGAATGAACATTCAACTCCGGGTTTGGTCATGGAGTTGGTGTAACGTACGAGTTTGCGCGTGTCAGTAGCTACGAATACCATTGCATCGGGTTTCACATCCCACAGAATACCCATCATCTGCGGACGTATTTCATCAACACTTACTGCAAACATGGTACTGTCGATACCATTGATTACCTGCTCTGTGCTGCAAACGAAGGATTCTTTTGGCCCATGATCCTCGCTTGAGGCACCCGGATATTCCATGCCGCTGATAGCAACTGTATTATATACGCCATTGGAGTAGGAGATGGTAACCTCCATGTTGTTTTCATTGATATTAATTTCTATGCCTTGATCTGGTAGTTCCTTGAACAGTTCTACTATTCTTCGGGCATCAAGGCAAAATGAGCCGGAGCCTTCGGCTTCTGCTACAGGAACACGACCGATAAGGTAGTTTTCCATATCGGCTGCTTTTACGGTCAGGGTATCACCATCAAGCGTGAAAAGGAAATTATTGAGAATCGGCATGGGATTCTTGGCGTTAATTACCTTGCTCACAGAAGAAGCAAAATTATAGAGCGTTTTGCTTGATACGTTAAATTTCATAGGTATATAATTTTTTTGTTTTTATTCTAATATGATGTTTAATCAAATACCCCTTCAATGGAGGCTTCTTCTTCAGCTCCGGTGTCTTCTTCACCAGAATAGCCAAATTCGCTTTCACATAAATTCATGTCTGGAGGGAATGTGAATGTGGCGCTTTGCGAATAAGGAAGATTGGGGTCTGCATAAACTTTCTTCATAAATCTGCCATAGATAGGGAGTGCCATGGCTGCACCCTGACCATAAGCCATTCCGTTGAAGTGAATGAAGCGTTCTTCTCCGCCAACCCAAGCACCTGCCACAAGCTGCGGGGTGAAGCCCATGAACCATCCGTCGGCATTGTAGTTGGTCGTACCTGTTTTGCCACCCATTTGTGCCGTGATGTTAAAGGGGGCCCGGCGAAGTCTGTTGCCGGTACCGCCATCCACCACATTGAGAAGCATTGAAAGAATTCGATAATATGCTTTTTCGCTTATTACTTCGGTATGTTTGGGCGTGAATTCGCTTATGATATTGCCGTTGGCATCGGCTATCGCTGTAACAAAAACCGGATCAACGCGCATACCTTTGTTGGCATAAGCTGTGTAGGCACTGACCATTTCTTTTACCGATACATCTGCCGGACCAAGGCATAATGACATTACGGGATCCAAATGTGATGTGATACCAAAATTATGCATGGTGCGGACCAGTGCCGCAGGAGAGAGTTGGCTTATCAGGCGTGCTGAAATCCAGTTGTTGGAGTTTGTCAGTGCCCAGCGTAAATCTACCATTTCTCCGATTCTTCCGCTGCCGGAATTTCGGGGTGCCCAGACTTTGCCGTTTTCATCTGTCAACACGGGTTGGGCGTTAAGGAACTGGTCACACGGGGTGAGTCCTTCTTCCATGGCATAAGTGTAAAGGAACGGCTTGACGGTAGAACCGATCTGACGTTTGCCCTGTGACACCATATCGTATTGGAAATATTCAAAATTGGGGCCACCGACATAGGCTTTCACGTATCCATTGATGGGATCCATTGCCATGAAGCCCGTGCGAAGGAAATGTTTGTTGTACAGCATTGAGTCAAGAGGTGTCATAACTGTGTCAACATCTCCGGCGTAGCTGAACACCTTCATTTCCCGTGGAGTGTTGAAGGCTGCTTTTATATCTTCTTCCGATGCCCCGGCCTTTTTCATTATGCGGTAACGGTCGGTTTGTCTCATGGCATTCCGGATAAGATGATTGACTCTTATTTCTGAAATCTCTGTACGATTGGTAGAGTAGGGCGCTCCTTTGGTGTTTCTTTTTTCGCGGAAAAACTGGGGCTGGAGAACGCCACCAAGTTGCTCTGCAACCGCTTCCTCCGCATACTGCTGCATTCGCGAGTCAATGGTGGTGTAAATCTTTAGTCCATCATTGTACAAATCATACTTTGAACCGTCAGGTTTAGGGTTCTTTTCGATCCAGCCATACAGCGGATTGTTTTCCCACTGAATGGAATCATCTTTGAATCCCTGATAATCCCATGAAGGATAGTCACTGCGCTCGGGCTTTGTGGCCCTGAGCATTTGCCGTATCTCTTCGCGGAAGTAGGGGGCCAATCCTTCTTTATGGTCAACTTTATGGAAATTGATGCCAAGTGGGAGCTGCTTTAATGAATCAAGTTCCTCCTTGGTTATCATATCGGCTTTGTACATCTGCTCAAGTACAACATTGCGACGCTCAAGAGTGCGCTCAGGCTTGCGGATGGGGTTGTATATCGAGGGATTTTTGACCATTCCGGTAAGCATAGCCGCTTCCTGTATGTTAAGGTCCTTTGCTTCTTTGCCGAAATATACATGAGCGGCTGACTTTATGCCAACGGCATTGTATAGAAAGTCAAATTGGTTGAGATACATTTTTAGTATCTCGTCTTTTGAATAAAAGCGCTCAAGTTTTACGGCAATCATCCATTCAATGGGCTTCTGCATTGCGCGGCTTATAATGCCGTTAGATTCGGGGGAATAAAGTTGCTTGGCCAACTGCTGGGTAATAGTTGAGCCGCCGCCGGCGTTTTTGTGGCCCATTAAAAGAGTTTTAAAAGCCACACGCATCAAAGCGCGAAAATCAACACCGCTATGCTCCATGAAGCGGGAATCCTCTGTGGCAATGAGGGCATCCACCATATAAGGCGAAATTTCATCATAGTCGGCATAAACTCTATTGCCAGTGTTTTTGAAATATCGTCCTATCTCTTGTCCGTCAGCGGAATAAACTACAGATGCAAATCTGTCGCGTGGATTCTTTAACTCTTCAACAGGGGGCATATAGCCTATAATGCCGTTGTAAACGAGTATAAAAAACAATATGCCGATAACTACAAGCGAGCCAAACACCATCCACATCGCTACAATGATGCTGTGGTGCTTGGCTTGTTTGGAATATTTATTTTTAGAAGAAAAATCCTTATTCATCTTTGATCGTTATACGGGGCTGCAAAATGCAAGTCCTTATCCGTGCAAAGATATGAAAAGTAAATCAATTTTTCTGCCAAAAATGTCTAATTTTTTAATGCAAACGGCTCTTACCGTCCGCTTTCAGTTATCATTTGCGACACATGCTCGTTGAACTCTTTGCTTGCCAACAATTGTTCCATGGTTATATGCATACGATAACGCCAGTAGTGCTTGGGATTTGCCGGTACATTTATTACCTCTTCACGCGGGTCATTACGGCGTATGAGCGCATCGCAGGACATCCAATCTTGCAACGGGAGTATGCAAAGCATTGACGGGGCTGAAAGGTTTTGCCTTAATATCAAATCGCAAATCCACGGTTCTGCGAACTTAGGAGCTTCTCCCGGCTGGTGCAACATGTGATTGTAGAAAATCTGGGTGGCATCGCGGTTTTCTTCCCACCAAACCCTGATACCTCCCATGTCATGGGTTGAAGTGGTGCATACCGACAGGTACGGATAATGGGCAGGATTGCCGAACATGTCATTGGGATTCTTGGGCATGCGCTGAATCTCAAGCGACAGCATCTGAAGCTTATACATCACATCAGGCACGCAAGCAGGAATCATTCCAAGATCTTCAGCGCAACACAGCATGCCTGTAGAATCAATCAGCGGCGGTAGTTTCCACATTGCCTTTCCATACCAGAAATCGTTGTGGCGATGATAGAAAAAGTCATTGTACAAACGGTCAAAACACCATTTGTCATAGTCGCTTAACGAACGGTAGATGTAAGTGAACTGAGCTGAGATGCGAGGATGGTATTTCCCTTTCTCATACGGGTCTTCAATGAACAATACATCGTCAATAAGTCCCAGCAGCGCATTGCACAATTTGTTGTTTTTGTCATTCTTTTCAAGAGTTGCGAAATAATCGGCAACCTTGCGTTGTGTGTTGAATGCTGACTTAAGGGTATATACGCCGTTGTCATGTGCATCAAGGAATCTATAGACGGCTTCTTCGGAATGTTCTCCAAAGAAATCATTGAGCATATAATGACGTATGTAGGGCTTGGTGTGTAAATCCGGATTAATGTAGAACCCATAGTTGTTCCTCATTTCTTCGGGCGTGAAGGGGAGAGCTGGGTTGAAAACACCAAGAAGTCCATGCAAAGCGTCAAGAGGAATTTGCCAGATGCGGAAGAAACCAAGAACGTGGTCTATGCGGTATGCATCAAAATACTGTGACATTTTGCGAAGCCTTGCTTTCCACCAAGCAAATCCGTCTTTTGACATTTCTTCCCAATTGTATGTCGGGAAGCCCCAGTTTTGCCCCATTACTGAAAAATCATCCGGGGGAGCACCTGCAGAGCAATCCAAGTTGAAAAGTTCGGGATGCAACCATGCATCAACGCTGTCGCGCGATATGCCGATAGGAATGTCGCCTTTTATGGCAACACCGTTTGCATGTGCATAATTGCGCACTTCAAGCATCTGCTTGTCAAGATGATACTGTACGTAGCAATGATACTGGACTTCGTCAAAATTATCATTTATGAATTTTGCAATTGACGAATGGTGGTATTGGGAATATTCGCCCCATTGACGGATGTCAGATGTCTTCATCTTGTCGCGCAGCACACACCATGCGGCATATGGCATAAGCCATGACTTATTGCTGTCAACGAAACCGTTGTATTCGGCATTATCTTTAAGCTCGTGCTTGTGGGCGGCATACAATGCTCTTACATAACGCTCTTTTGCATTATTGGCACGCTCATAATCCACTTGCGGCAAGCTGTTAAGCTCTTTTCTGATTTCTTCAAAGTCAGAGGCAAGTGCCATATCCTCAAGCACACCGACTTTGTCAACCCGCAAATACATGGGATGAAGCGCGAAGGTGGAGTTGGCATTATAGGGATATGAGTCGGTCCAGCTATGAGTCATGGTGGTGTCATTGATTGGCAGAAGCTGAATGAACTGTTGTCCGGTTGCCTTTGCCCAGTCAACCATGAGCTTCAGGTCAAAGAAGTCGCCTACGCCAAAATCCTCCTCGGACCTCAAAGAGAATACAGGAATGGCAGTTCCGGCCCCACGATACGGGGGAAGGGGATTGCCGACCTTATCATATGAAATGACTACTGCATCGTTGGCCTCAATATCGGCAAGGTTCAAATGTCTGTTATTGGCCGGTTCCCATGCCACAACCTCCAAAGAGCCTTTTCTCAATAGGAGATATTTATATTCCAGAGGCGAAGATACAGCCGTTATTGGCAATGTAAAGCACCAATGAGGGAAATCAGCGCAGTTCAGCACCAATGCATTTTCGGGATTCCACATGCCCAGTGCCTCATTGCTGCCACATACTGCCAAAACCATGTCAGACGGCACGCAAGGTGCTTCCACATTGAATGTTACGTATCCCGGTTTGGATGGCATGCATATCCCGGAGGACTGATGTGGATTAATACATTCAACAAATGCTGTGGAATAGGCGGCTTTATTGGCCGGTACATCATTCCAATTGTCGAAAATCTTAACCCTTATTGCTCTGGGGTCAATATCGGCTTTATGGGGTGCTCCCCATTCATTGCGTACCGCGCCATCGGAATTGCGCACCTGATAGCTGTATTCAAAACGCCCTTGCGCAGGCTGAATGTCAAGAGTCAGGCTCCAATGACCATCTGATGTTAACTCCATTTTTACCCCGGAAGAATCTTTGCCACCAAGTTCGGGTAACGAACCGCTAACATACAGTTCTTCTCCCCAATGGGTAAAGTAATCAATGTTAAAACAAATTTTCATGTGTGTAAATAAGGTATGATATAATCTTCTCTATATTGCCGGCGGCAACTACAGTTGCCGCCGGTGGTTATGCGTAAAATATTGCGCAGCTTTAGCCGCATTTGGATGTGCCGCAAGAGGTGCATATCAGGCATCCTTCTTGATAGACGAGTGTTTCCTGTCCGCAATTAGGACAACACTGCCCACTGGCTTTGGTGCCATTTGGCAAATACTTCTTGAGAGCACGCTCAACACCCATTTTCCAAGTGTTGATTGACTGGCTGTCAAGCTCAAGCGTATTAACCAGCTTCAATACCTGATCTATGGGCATTCCATAACGGAGCACACCTGAAATCAGCTTGGCATAATTCCAATATTCCGGATTGAATTTGTCACTCAATCCCTCAATTGTGGTTTTATAACCGCGCTTGTTTATGAATTGGAAATCATAGCGCTTGTTGCCCTTGTCGTCAATGGCTTTGATGATTTTTCCGTGAGTCACTGATTTGGGACAGAAAATACCGTCATCATCATCAGCAAGTCCGGTGAAAATTTCATATGGACGGCCGTCAATAAGACCTACGAATGCAATCCATTTCTCTTTGTTATTTTGAAAACGCACCACATCGGCTTCAAGTTCAATCGGGCGCTTGCCTACATGCTGTGGAGTGGCAATTTTTGGCTCGGCTTTTTTCTTTTCTACTGATACGAGAACGCCTGCACGGGAGCCATCGCGATAAACGGTGCAACCCTTGCAGCCCGAGCGCCATGCTTCTACATAAAGTTGGCCAACAAGTTCTTCTGTGACATCATTGGGCAGATTAATTGTGACAGAGATGGAGTGATCGACCCATTTTTGCACGCGCCCCTGCATGCGCACTTTTTCCAGCCAGTCAACATCATTGGACGTGGCTTTGTAATAAGGAGACTTTGCAACAAGAGCGTCAAGCTCATCCTGTGTATAATCTGATTTTACTTCAATGCCATTAATCTTCATCCATGTAACGAACTTAGGATGATATACAATGTATTCCTCAAAGGCATCCCCACTCTCGTCCACGTAATCTACTCTTACATCCGTGTCACTGGGATTGACCTTGCGACGGCGTTTGTAAACGGGAAGAAATACCGGTTCAATACCTGAGGTGGTTTGTGTCATAAGGCTTGTAGTGCCGGTTGGCGCAATGGTGAGGCACGCAATATTGCGGCGACCAGATTTCACCATCTCATCGTAAAGTTCCGGACTGGCCTCGCGAATACGCTGGATATATGGATTGTTTTTCTCTCGCTCGGCATCGTAAATTTCAAATGCACCGCGCTCTTTGGCAAGATTCACACTTGATGCGTAAGCTGCAAGAGCTAACTCCTTGTGTATGTTTTCCGAAAATGCGGTACCTTCAGGCGTTCCATAACGCAATCCCATGGCAGCTATCATGTCGCCCTCTCCGGTTGTGCCAACGCCGGTGCGTCTTCCTTTAAGCGTTTTATTGCGGATTTTACTCCAAAGGTTTATCTCGGTTTGCTTTACCTCGTCTGTTTCCGGATCGCTTGCTATCTTGGCCAAAATCTTATCGATTTTTTCCATCTCCAAATCAATGATGTCATCCATTATTCGCTGCGCCTTGCCTACGTGCTCATGGAACAATTCAAAATTGAATTTTGCCTCCGGAGTGAATGGGTTTTCTACATAAGAATAGAGGTTGATAGCCAGAAGTCGGCAACTGTCGTAAGGACATAGTGGAATTTCACCACAGGGGTTTGTGGAAATAGTTTGAAAGCCAAGGTCTGCATAGCAGTCGGGTACAGACTCTCTTATAATAGTATCCCAGAATAACACTCCTGGTTCGGCGGATTTCCATGCATTGTGCACAATTTTTTTCCATAACCGCGCAGCGTCAATCTCTTTGTTGACCTCTTCATTCCCAGTTGTGGATGCGAAATGCTGGATATATGGCTTTCCATCGACAGCAGCCTGCATAAATGCATCATCTATTCTCACTGATACATTAGCCCCGGTGACTTTACCTTCCACCATTTTTGCGTCAATGAAAGATTCCGAGTCGGGATGCTTGATACTGACAGTAAGCATTAGGGCACCGCGACGGCCATCTTGGGCAACTTCACGCGTGGAATTGGAATAACGCTCCATAAACGGGACAAGCCCCGTAGAGGTAAGGGCTGAGTTTTTTACCGGAGTGCCTTTAGGTCGGATATGAGACAGATCGTGACCCACACCTCCGCGTCGTTTCATGAGTTGTACTTGTTCCTCGTCAATTTTGATTACACCACCGTAGGAATCCGGTTTTCCGTCAAGCCCTATCACGAAGCAATTGGATAGAGAGGCTACCTGATAGTTATTTCCAATACCGGTCATGGGGCTTCCTTGCGGCACGATATATTTGAAATGGTCCAAAAGATAAAACAGCTCATCCTCGTTCATAGGATTGGGATAGTTACGTTCTATTCTGGCGATTTCTGAGGCAAGTCGATGGTGCATGTCGGTAGGTGACTCCTCATAGATATTTCCAAAAGAATCTTTTAATGCATATTTGCTTACCCATACGCGGGCGGCAAGTTCGTCGCCGTCAAAATATTTCAATGAAGCATTATAGGCTTCATCATAAGTAAAGCTCTTATTTTCCACAGTGGTAGTTTCGGTTGCAAATTAGGGTTATTAAATCAAAATAAGAAAAAGAAAGTATAACTAATTAATGAGGATGCAAAAATTGCATTTAAATAATTAATATCAAAATATTAAAGCAATAATTTTTGTAAATGTTGAGAAGTTTCCCGTTTTCAAATGTCAACACATTGATATTTAGTTGGATTAGGGATAATGATGTGTTGAAAAGTTTTCCAAAATATCTTTCACGTATAAGGTGCGATTTGTCAATAATGTTTATATTTGCGCAAAAAAGTTGGCATGAACACTAAAGACTTTTTCCTGAACAGGCGCACTGTGCGCAAATATTCCAATAAACCGGTAAGTGATGAATTGCTCACTGAGCTTCTTACTCAGGCTGAACATGTGCCTACCACCGGCAATATGCAGCTATATAGTGTTGTGGTAACACGCGATCCGGAGCGCAAAAAGCAGCTTGCTCCGGCTCATTTTAATCAGCCGTCAGTTATAGGGTGTTCGGTACTTCTTACGTTTTGCGCCGACTATAACCGGTTTGTTCGTTGGTGTGAAATAAGTGATGCCACTCCCGGATATGATAATTTCCAATCGTTTGTGACAGCGGTGCTTGATACGGCCCTTTTTGCACAACAGTTTTGCACGATTGCGGAGATGAATGGCCTCGGGTGCTGCTATCTTGGCACAACAACCTACAATGCACCACTCATCAGCGAAATTTTAAATCTGCCTGAGCTGGTAGTCCCTGTCACAACTATTGCTTTGGGTTATCCTGAGGGTCAGACACAGGTCAGCGACCGGCTTGATGTTGGCGCTATCATGCATAACGAGGTTTACAATGATTACTCTGATGAGGACATCAAACAGGCTTATGCAGAGAAAGAGGCCCGAGAGGATAGTAAAATGTTTGTGAAGGAAAACGGGAAACAGACATTGGCACAGGTGTTTACTGACATTCGCTATACTAAAGCTTCAGCCATAGAGTTTTCAAAAATATATCTTGATTATATTCGTAAACAGGGTTTTAAAATTCCATTTTAATCTAACCGGTATATAAATATTAAGGACCGGAAAAATATATTCCGGCCCTTAATCATTGTCAAACGAATATAATTACTTAGAGTGTATCAATTCTTCAATTTTGCTTACATCCAGTTGCAGTTGTTTTTCAATAGGAAGACGCTCCTCAATGTTTTTACATCCGTGAAGCACAGTGGCGTGTGTGCGGTTTAGACGAGTGCCAATGGCTGTAAATGCCATATCGGCATGCTTTTTTGCCATAAACATCACCATCTGTCGCGCATCGGATATTTCACGTTTTCTTGATTTTGAGAAAATCAGATCAGGGTTGATGTCATAATATTCTGCAACACTTTGAGTAATCATTTCAAAGTTGATTGTCTTTTTATTGACTTTCACGGCATTGGCAAGAACTTTGCGAGTCAGGTCAAGCGAAATTTCTTTGTCCATTACCGTGGCATGAGCTATAAGCGACACGACCACGCCTTCAAGTTCTCTGATGCTGTCTGTCACATTGCAGGCAATATAATCCAATACATCGCTGGGCAATTCAAGACCATCTTGTTGGGACTTGAGTTTGAGCACGTCTTTGCGCAATCCAAGGTCGGGTTTCTCGAGTTCGGCTGTCATGCCCCACTTAAAACGTGAGAGAAGTCGTTGCTCCATACCTTCCATCTGTGACGGACAACAATCGCTTGCGAGTATGAGCTGTTTCTGATTGCGCTGCAGATGGTCAAATATAAAGTAGAAAGTGTTTTGAGTGCCTGTTTTGCCAATAAGATCCTGAATGTCGTCCAGTATAAGTACATCAATGCTTTGATAGAAATTAATGAAATCATTGATCTTCCCATTGCGAACAGCAGTAGTATATTGGCTCTCAAACATTCTTGACGGAATGTAGAGCACCCTGCTTTGGGGATTGGTTTCTTTTATTCGTATGCCAATAGCCTGAATGAGATGTGTCTTGCCCACACCCGGTGAGCCAAAAATAAATAACGGATTAAATGTCTTGCACTTGGGGTCGTTGGCGATGGCTTCACCGATTGAGCGTGCAACGCGATTGCTCACGCTGCTGCAATAGTTCTCAAATGTGTAGCAAGGGTTAAGCTGTGCGTCAATCTCTCTTGTATCCTGATGCGCAAACGGGTTTGCAGTTGCTCCGGCACGAGGCATAACATCTCGGCTTTGCTTGCTGCTGACCATTGTCACTCCGGTTGACGGCTCGTTGCTGACCTGGTTAAAATGATAATAGACCTTGGCTTGTGGGCCATAAACTTTGAATATTACTTTTCCAAGCAGCTTGATGTATCGTCCCTCAAATTGCTCTACGAAATATGGGGACGGCACAAGAAGAGTGAGCTCGTTGTTGGTGAAGCCGGCTGAAGTAACAGGCTTGAACCATGCATCGAACTGCTCGACGGGTAGGTTGTCCTTGAATATCTCAAGGCACTTTTCCCATAATTGTGCGTGATTGTCGGACATTAAAATCAGTTATTCTTTACTTTTCTTTTCAATACAAAATTCCCAATAATTTTATATAAAAACAAATCATTATTTATTTGGATTTTTGACTTTTGCTGCAACTATGCTGTAGCACAAAGAATTAACGAAGTTATTAACAGCCATATTGATCTACTACTTTAGATTTATTGTGTAATATCTTGTTGCATATAGATTTATATGATATTTCTAATCTCAACATTAAAGGTGATGAATCAAAATTAATGCCCATTTGCGGGGCTTTTACGCACTTAAAGCAAATGGGCAAAATTTTGTTATTTGTAATTGTTCTAAATAGCAAACATCCTTTATAGTAACTTAATGCTTATGTATCTCTTGGGGTTCTTTTTTACATCCCTTAACAATGAGTCAAGGCTTGCTGCAGACCCGTTAAGATTGTCATACAGCCCACGATCATTAAGCAATAGGCCGAGTGATGAATTAGTGCTGTTGAGCTTTTGGGTCATTGATTCAAGCGACTCGGTTATGTGGTGAACATTGGTGAGAGTGGAGTCAATAGGCATGTTTTTAAGTTGTGCAGATACTACGGAAAGGTCAGCACTTATGGTTTTGAGATTATTGGATATCTCAGTGGCATTTTTCATTGTTACGCCTGCATCTGAAGTCAGGACAGGCATTGAGGCTAAAGATCTGTCAAGATTTGCACTTGAGGTTTCTACATGCGCCATTATGTCGTCAAGTCTGTTGACTGAATTTACAAGTGCCGGATTTGACACAATATAATTGAGCGCCGTCAGCAGAGAATCAATTTTTGTCATTACTGAGCCAAGAGTAGGCATCACATCTTTTTGAACTCCATCCAACAGTCCGGGAGCAGTTTCTCCGATGAGCACATCGCCAACATCGTGGAAATCGGTGTTGTGTGCCATTTGCAGTTGTATGGTAGCAGTTCCGAGCATGTCGCTTACCAATACGGCCTTAGTGCCTTTAGGCACCCGTAACTTCTTATCAAGACTCATCTCAACTCTCACATGACCAGGGTTATCATACTCGTAATTGATTTCCCTTACAAGTCCCACCTTATACCCGTTTATAGTAACCGGCGCGGATTGTGCAAGCCCGGCTACATTTGTATAGGATGCGTAATAGTAGTTTGAAGCTTTAAAAAGATTGATTCCCTTAAGATAGTTGATGCCGAATACCAATATCAGCAACATAACTGCAACCGATATTCCGATAATCAGTTCTTTGGTGTATTTCTTTTTCATATAATGAAATGATTTATTCGTGACTATTTAATTCTTTCTCCATTAATGGTCTTAATTACAAATGCATCAGAAAAGAGTTTTTTGACATGTTGAAGGTCAACAGATGCTCCTTTTTGCGACTGATATTCACCATAGGTGTATTTATATGCTTTGCCATCTTTGTAATAGCCTACATTCTCAAGACCTTTGAATGCCGTGCTGTTATTTGGCAACTTGGATGTATGAGTCAAAAATTGAATTTTGTAAACGACTTGATCCCTACGCGAAGAGGCTGGTTCTGCTGAGCTTGCGGAAGCATCTTCATGTGTAGTTGCCTCGGGCGCAGGCTCGGATATGGAAACATCCTTGACCGTATCAATTGGAGAGAGATTTAATCGCCTGCGCTCCATTGCCGAAACTTTTTCACCGGATATGATGGCATTTTCTTTGTCAACCAAATGCTTGTAACTCATTATGCCATTATATATGGCAGTAGCCAAATCCGTTTGTCCTGATGTGGAATCCAAGAACTTCTCAACAGTTGGGTTACATATAAAGTCCAGCTCTATGAGCATTGAGGGCATGCCTGTTTTAAATAGTACCCAAAAATTTGCCTGACGCACACCATGATCTTTTCTTTGGGCGGTTGCGATAAGCTCTTTTTGTACTTCAAGTGCAGCATCCACGCTGTGCTCCATATGCTTGTTCTGACTCATCTCAAATATGATGTAGGACTCATCGCTGCTTGGGTCAAATCCTTCATACACGGTAGAATAATCCGACTCAAGTTTCATTACCGAGTTCTCGCGCATCGCCACTTCAAGATTTTCCTGCGAGCGTCTGAATCCAAGTGTGTACACCGATGCACCGGATACAGTGAGACGATTCTTGGATTTCTTATCAACTGAATTAGTATGAATGGACACAAACAAGTCACCATTGGCTTTATTAGCTATGTCAGCTCTTCCCTGAAGGGTTACAAATCTGTCATCATCGCGGGTATATACTACCTTTACTCCCTTGGTCTGCTTGAGCATTTTCCCGAGCTTTAGGGCAACTCCGAGATTAATTTTTTTTTCATTGGTGATTTTACCCAATGCGCCATGATCATGACCACCGTGTCCAGCGTCAATAACCACAATAAAATCCTTGTTGGAGGCCTGAGCGGTAAACAGCGCCGAGGAGCTGCAAGTCAACATTATAGCCACGCACAAGACTAATATTCTATATAATATCATGTTCGCGAGAGTACTTATCAACTTTGCAAAAATACTAAATATTGCAGTATTTTTGGTCAACAAAGCATGATTTTTGTACGAATGGGGTATAAATGTGGACTTTTTCACAAATATATATACCCAAAATGTTCAACTATTATATACATTTGTAGGTTCTAAAACTAAAACTGTTTATGAAAACATATTTGTTTTTGATTTCTTTGCTTGTCCTGAGCGGGTGCACGCATAATGCCGATAAGGAATCATCCGTTGAAATCACACGATTTGATATTATTGCTACCGACAGTATGGTGGCTCAGTCCGAGCAAAAGCTTATGCCGGCATTGTGCGCCATGCGTGTCATATATGGAGATACGGCACTCAATCCGGGCCAAATCCTTGCGCTCTATAAAGAATCACAGGCCACAAAAGCATTCAGTCCTGATGTGCGCAAACTGCTTCCTGAATTGAAAGAGCAAGAGAATGAGCTTGGCACATCTTTCAAAAATATTTCGCAAAATCTTCCTAACGCAGTAACCCCAACTCATATATATGGTTACGTGACACCGTATATGCAAAGCATAGTACTTGTAGATTCAGTGATGTTTGTAGGACTAAACCATTATTTAGGCGAGAATTATCCTGGCTATGAGGGTTTTGAACATTATAAACGAAAACTTAAGCAGCCAAACCGCATAGCTATCGATGCTATTGAGGCTATTATTTATATCAATTATCCGTATCAGGAAACTGACAATCCTGTAGCATTGAGTCGGATGCTGTATGAGGGTGCGATAGTCAGCGTTCTTCAAGATGTGATGCCTGAACATTCCGTAGCTGATTTGCTTGGATATTCTGACGATGAATGGAAATGGTCGGAAGAACATGAGCGGGATCTTTGGAAATCTATGGCGGAGAATGGTGTTTTATACTCCCACGACCCTATGATGACTACAAGAATTATCTCCCCGGCACCTAATTCAGCAGTAGTGTTGACGGAAGCACCCGGACGAATCGGTAGATATATTGGATATAAAATCGTACAGTCGTATCTGAACAATCATAATGACATGAGCATCAAAGATATACTTTCTCCTGAGTTTTATAACTCGCAATCAACCCTGATAGATGCTGAATATTCACCGAAATAATATTCAGAATTGATTTTTATGCTCCATCATTATATAATTTTAACAATCTTTTGAAACGTGCTTATCAAGCGGAGTTTGGGCGTGTTTTTGTGCTAAAATGGTGAGTGAAACCACATTAAATTTGCGCAAGTCATTATAAAGCCGTATCTTTGCAGTGTTATTTATCAAATCAATCACATGTAGAGACATGGTGATTTAGCCGAAAATCGGCAGGATTTCATATTTGATACCATTGCTTTTGACAATGAATTGTCATTGTGAAATCTTATGTTTAACATAACAGGATTATAATGAAGAGAACAATGTTTATCATTGCCATCTTCGCCGTTCTTCTGGTGTCAATGTCCGCGCATACCGAACGTGTATATGAAGCCGCTGATGGTTTCAATGCTCCGGACCTCACCGTTGACAATAGCCATTCTGCGCTTTCATTGTCTGATTTGAAAGGCAAATATGTGCTTGTCACATTCTGGGCGTCATCCAATGCGCAGTCGCGCATATCAGCAGCCCGTTACGATGACTTTTCTAAAAGTCTTGATGAAGAACGATTTTGTCTCTTGTCGGTCAATTTTGACCGTAGTGAGCGCCTCTTTCGTGAGATAGTGCGTAGAGACAATCTTAGTGCGAAGTCGCAATTTTATGTGAGTGGCAGCAATGCTGAAACCATTTTTGAGAATTATCACCTCGGTAATGGATTTCAATCATTTCTCATCAACCCACAGGGTAAAATTGTAGCCACAAATCCAAGTAACGACACACTTAAGAAAATTGTGTGTTCCTAAGATGCAAAAGGCCGACACTAAGCGTATCGGCCTTCGTTGTATCTAATGCTGAAGAAATCAACCGCAGTGAAAATATTGTTTCACAATCTGCGACATGAAATCAGTATCGTTTTTAGCGCGTGCTATTAAATCTTTGTCGTCAAATGATTTAAGATTTTTAATTATGCCATCAATCATTCTGGGTGCAAAAACGCCATATTGTTCATATATATGACGATGTTGCTGCAAAGCGTCTGCAGACTCACCACAATTGGCTGGTAGGTGATCAAGTTTTGCGGCCTTTTCGGCATTTTCAGCTTCATGGATATTGACATTTACATATGTATTGTCTGCTACTTGCTGAGCGTTTTCCATTTCAAATCCATATCTGCATGCTACAGCAAGGGCCGCTATCAGCAGATAAATATCGGCAGACCCATCGGCAGACCTTATTTCCACAGTTTGTTTTTGAGCTGAAATCCCCGGCATGGAATGTGAGTTGTGGTTTACAGCCGAGCACATGTCGCAATCAGAGGTCCAGCCCAAGGGAACACGAACAAGCACCGAACGGTTTCTGTCGCCCCAGCAGATATTTGTGGGAGCTTCCTGATGGGGAACAAGACGGAAGTATGATGTGGGATTGACATTGCCAAACGCTGTAACAGATTTGGCCATCTCCATCATGCCGGCTATAATGGTCCGGGCTTCCTTACTGAGCTTACGGTCAGCATTCAGCATCATATTTTTGCCATCTTTTGTTATGCGCATGTGGATGTGAAGTCCTGAACCTGCTTTGCCCGTAGTGATTTTGGGCGCGAAAGTCACATCGTAGCCCATCTGGTATCCCAAATTGCGGATAATCCATTTGGCTATCATTAGTTGGTCAGCGGCATCACGGCCATCAACCGGCAGAAACTCAATTTCGTTCTGCTCATAAGTGAGTCCATCAAGGGTGAAATTTCCTACTTCTGAATGTCCATATTTGATTTGGCCGCCGGCCTGTGCTATGTAGGCCATGCATTGTGTTCTGAATTCATTGAACTTTGCAAACGGTCCTGACTCATGATAACCTTTTTGGTCACGGGCTGGGAATTGCTCATTATCAGGAGCAATGACATAGAACTCAAGTTCGCCCATGGCTTCAAAAGTCATACCGGTTACACGCTTGAACTCTTCGCAGGCTTTATGTAAGGTATATTCGGGTGAAGTTTCAAGTCTGTTGCCATCTTTGTCAAAAAATGAACAGAGCATTGTGAGGGTAGGAATCTGGGCAAAAGGATCAACGAATGCGGTGCTGAATCGCGGCATTACATACAGGTCGCTGTTCCCCGGTTCTATATAAGAGAAAAGGCTTGAGCCATCCACACGCTCTCCACAGCTGAGAATGGTCTCAAGATATTCAAGTGAATTAATGACAAAATTTAAGGTTTTCAGTCTTCCATCGCCGGCAGGATACATAAAATTCACCATTTCAATCCCTTCCGATTCTATGAAGCTGATAATATCGCTAAGTGCAAACTGGCTTGGTGATTTCTGCAGCTTTTTAACCACCAGATTTTTGTTTAAGGCTATGTTTTTATCCATGTTTATGGTATTAAATTTGTGGTAAAAATACCAATAATATTTATTTCAACAAAACTTGCCTCTGAAAATTACCTTAAACGATGGTAAATAACATAAATATACAATTTATAGGCCATTAATCCTGTCAATGATGTTTTGAATACCGGAGGGGAGTGGAGAGGCCAACTTGCTTTTTTGAAACTTAATTTTGGGCATATCTCCATTTAGCATGCGATTAGCCTCATCTACAGTTATAAAATCTATCTTGATGGGGTAGATTTCAAACAGACCGTTCATTGTAACCGGATCCTTGGATTGAAATGCTTTCTTAATCCATTTGCCTCTGCCTACAACTTCCATTGACAGAGTGCTGGAGAGCATCTCTTCGGGTTTGTACTCTGATTTATTGTTTGCCGTGTATGCTCGGCTCATGGTCATTTCATTAAAGTCAATGGTCATGCCGAGAATCTTAAATATAAAAGGTGACATTCTGTGATCTTTTTTGTCGGCAAGTAGGTCAGTAGATTCAAAATAGAATTTTTCTGTTTTTCTTGCTATTGTCTTCACATGGTGTTTGCCCATTATGGTGTCAGTTGGTGCACCTTGCTTTATCCGGTCGGTTTCTATGATGTCTTTTTCAGGATATGACACAATATCAAGCCATGAAATGTCGTCAGGCCGATGCTCGGGTTCAAAAACCGAGTCCTTGCCATTTTTGATATTTCGCTGATACAGTTTTGACGATAACACATGAGGAGAATTACGTACTTTAAACCCCTTGACTTTTTCTCGGGGGATATAAAACATGGCCATATGCTCTGCAAAATACTGTATAGTATCGGTAGTAGTGCCTCCACTCGTGTATTCGCGTATATAGCACAACACATTCATTATAGGCCTTTGCCGAGGTGTTACAATTATTTCGCCAAGTTCATGAAAATCCTGTTCCATGAATATTGTGTCACATAATGCCAAACCTAACTTCTGCTTATAACCCAAGCATTTGATTGTTATTGGAAAATCGCGTGTGCTCAATTTTGGCGTATTCCCATTAACATCGGTATTGCCTATGATTGTTCCGTTTGATGCGAATATTGCTGCAGCAATAACAGGTTCTTTGCTTTCACGGTCGGCCACTATTGTGGAATGTGCCTCAAAAGAAAGCAATATTGCAAATAGCCAAAGTAATCTTTTGTAAAGCATTTTTTTCAGATATATATTTAGATTGACAAAGGTAGATAATTACTTTGGAAACCGATTTCCTTTGCCCAAAAATTTGCAATGACTGTTTGTCTCGGAATATTGCATGTTCATTCGTTTAAAATCACCTGTCAGTTAATAATTAAATCAACTCTTTATCTCTATGTTATTTACCATTGGTTTCATCTTATTAAAATAATCCAGATGTGTTAATAAATGTTATAGTTTAGCGCGTAATTTGGTTTATAGTATAAACTGAATTACTTTTGCATCGGACTTAGAGCGGTAATCGCGAGTGCCGCTCTTTTTCAGATAAATAAGGTTTATACTATAAACTACTTTACAAACATTAAATCTTCAAAACGATGGAAGAAAAGAAAATTACTGAGGCTCAGAGCCTTGAAATCATCACCGAGATGATTGCTCGGTCAAATGTCCGTCAAAAACTCGGTAACGGCAATATCATGCTCTTGTGGGGCTATCTGACGGTAATCACATCAGCTCTCGTATGGGTTCTCCTGATTATGACGAAAAATCCTGCATGCAATTGGCTGTGGTTTCTTATCCCCGTTATCGGAGGTATTGCAACTCCGATTATGGCTCGTAAAGACCGCGAAGCAGCGGGCGTGAAAACTTATATCGATAGTGTCGGTAATGGATTATGGACAATTGTGGGGTGTATTGCATCAGCATCTATCGTGATTTGTCTATGTTTTGCATTTTCCGGTTACCCTAACTGCTGGAAAGCTATGATGGTTTTTTCAATGCTTATTGTGGGTTTCGCAGAGGCATTTCAAGGACTTGTATTGAAAATGAGGGCAATGATTGTTGGCGGCAGTATTGGTACGTTGATGGGTATCATACTATTGTGTGCTATCTGCGCCGGTGTTATGCTGTATGCTTATTGGGTGATGCCTATGTTTATTATAGCTTTCATCTGTATGATGGTTATCCCCGGACATATTCTCAATGCAAATTCAAAAAAAGAGAAATGAAAGAATTAGATCCCTTGTTGCATTCTCAGTTGCGGCTTGCGGTAATGTCAATACTGATGAATGTTGACGAAGCAGATTTTGTTTATCTTAAGGAGAAGACCGAATCTACAGCCGGCAATCTCAGTGTGCAGATAGAAAAGCTGTCTTCCGCCGGCTATATTGCCGTTGAGAAAGGTTTTCAAGGCCGTAAGCCCCGAACTGTATGCCGCATTACCGACCAAGGGCGGCAGGCATTTGAGGAATATGTCAATGCTATCAAGACTTACTTGAATCTTTGATAATGATAAACGCGCTCATCGCTCAGGTGAACGCGTTTATATTGTTATTGCTATGTTTAATTGTTGTTGAATTTTGCCGAGCATTTATTGCATACCATCACGATAAAATACGCATATTAAAAAAATTAGCGTGGAAATCATTTGAGTGGGATTTTATTCCGGCTCATAGCCTTCGTAGTAGTACGACTGGTCAATGCCGTGGAAGATGACATCGCGGTCGTCAGTTTCAGTTGTGAGCGTACCTTGCAGGAGTACTCGCAATTCAAGGTCGTTGATAGGACTGCGCTCCATCGCCTGCATATATGCTTCACGTGAAATCTTGCGCCAGTCCACAACCCTGCCAAGTGAGCGTCGAAGCATCATGTCGAGCCAGATTCTTGTAGAACGTCCGTTGCCCTCCATAAATGAGTGGACAATGTTCATTTCAACGTATGATTTAATTCATAAAAAAGGCTGTAACCACCTTGTTATCGGTGAATTACAGCCTGAATAATGGGTTTATGTGTGTTGAGAATTAATCCTCGATGGCAGCCTGCGCCGCTGTTGAAGAATAACTCTGACTGGGAGTTGCGTAGTTCTTGTACGCAGATTGTACACCGCTGATTTCGGTGCTTCTGTATCGTATTTCCATGTTCTTTTTGTCAATTTTCAAATTTGTTTATGATGTGAGAGCGAAAATACCCTCTATTTCCTTCAGATTTGCCCCTCTGCCGGACTTTGTGCGCTCGGTTGAGGGTTTGTGTGGTTTTGATGCAGACGTGCCTCTAAACGCCTTATTTCGCCTTTTGCCTCGGCGAACATGTTGTATAGTTCGACTGACCGGTCGGTGGCGAAATACTCTGCCCAGTCCTTGAACGCATGGCATTCGCCGGTCTCCGTGTCCTCGTAGTCCTCGGAATCCCACATGTCGGCGAGAGAGGCATAGGTTTCAGCCGGGTGTGAGCCGATTGCGTCCACAACCTCGGTCGGGTATTCGTCCATGAGGGTCTGTACCCACTCGTCAAAGCCGTAGCCGGGGTTTTCGTGCAGTACGTTCCATGCAGCTTCCTTGAGGTCGCCGTAAAAGTCCGGCTCTTCCTCATCAAGCATTTCATCAAGAGCCTTAACGAGCGATGCCAATTCTTCGTCTGATACGTTGTATTTTGTTTCGTCAGTCATGTTTTAGCAGAATGTCTTTGGTGGTAAGTGCTATACTTTCTCCAATAGTTTCCGGGACTAAAAAAGTTCTTTTAGAAGGGATACCGCATTCTTCTATTACATTGTTCTCGCTGTCATAATCAATTGCTTGCAGAATACGATATTCCGTGAAATCATGAGAAATTTCATATAGCTGTTTAGAGATTCGTGCTTTGGTATCAAATTCTGCCTGTGCTGATGATGTAGCGTATTCCCACTTGACCCAAACTTTATAATACCCATATTGGGTCGTAGGTTGCTGTATGTCATCATAAACAAAACACCACCAAGAGTAATCTTCAGCATGGTCGGCGCATATCCAAGCAGACTCTTTGGCGTTAGCAACAAAAGTCATAACAAGGGCAAATGCTAAAAATAAAAATTTCTTCATTTTAATTCAAGCAGTTTATCCGTGAGCTGGTCTATGCGTTTTCGCTGTTCGTCAATAATGTCAGTCAGTTTCTGAATCGTTTCGGGGTCATTCTGTCCGGGGTTAAAGCTACGCTCGACGTCTCTTATGTCTATCCGAATGTCGGATTCTTCCAACAGTTCAGTTACTGGCACAGAGAAGAACTCCGCGATTTTGCGGAGAGTGGACAGCTCGCAGCTGTCCCTTGAGTAGATATTTCGGATTGCTGTGTCCGACATTCCGATATGTTGTGCCAACTCTTTCAGCGTCTTTCTCTGGCTTGTGAGATGGCTCTGTATTTTGTCCTTCAACATAAGTATTCTTCGGATGGAATGTTAATAATTCTTAAAAACACAAGTATTATTGCGCTCAAACAAAAGTATTATTGTATCTTTGCATCACAATACTTCGGGTATTGCAACGCAACTCACTGAGTTTAACCGCAAAATTAACGAATTTCATGCAGAAAACAAAAGAAATGCCACAGCAAAATCAGTATCTCGTCAGACGAGTATCACTGACGGATAGCATCAAGAGCATCCCTGTCGGGGTGACGGTGACCTATGATTGCCGCGAGGCCGGTTCAATGTCAAGCGCAAAATCAGCAATCAGCCGCCTCAACAAAGCGGCAGGACGTGAGGAGTATAAAATCACATCTGAAGACAACGGTGTGACCTATTCAATAACTGTAAATACTCATTGAAAAGTGGGCCGGTCGCTCATTGAAAAATGGGCCACCC
>ERZ1027273.175-NODE-175-length-25742-cov-11.060069_pt1 | contig 25742 bp, 20 predicted proteins | sample MGYA00519256_ERZ1027273 | MGnify/ENA primary metagenome ERZ1027273 (study PRJEB26926, sample SAMN06164431) | human gut metagenome | biome: ENVO:00009003; feature: ENVO:2100002; material: ENVO:00002003 | host: Homo sapiens | place: USA | collected 2012 ...
GCGCATGTCTCGTGGGCTCGGAGATGTGTATAAGAGACAGAATATATGCTGTTGCGATATGACTTTGCGGAGTACACAAAGTTTTTATATGCTTACTATTATTAAGGAGTGAACAAGTCACATGGTTGAGGTTAAAAAACTCACAAAAAATTACGGCAACATCAAAGCTGTTGATAATATCAGCTTTACTGTTGGCGAGGGCGAAATCCTCGGATTTCTTGGCCCGAACGGTGCCGGAAAATCTACCACTATGAATATAATCACAGGGTATATTTCTTCCACATCGGGCACAGTAACTATTGACGGAAAGGAAATACTTGAAAATCCGAAAGAGGCAAAGGCAAAAATCGGTTACCTCCCCGAAATTCCACCGCTTTACACTGATATGACGGTGAAAAAGTATCTTGAATTTATGTTTGACCTCAAAAAGGTTAAACTTCCTAAAAAAGAACACATTGAAGAGGTTATGCGACTTGTTCGTATTACCGAACAGGCTGACAGAATTATTAAAAACCTCTCAAAAGGTTATCGTCAGCGTGTCGGTTTTGCCCAGGCTTTGCTCGGCAATCCGCCCGTGCTTATTCTGGACGAGCCGACTGTCGGACTTGACCCTATGCAGATTATCGAAATCAGAAAACTTATTAAAAGTCTTGGCAAAAAGCATACCATTATATTATCTTCTCATGTGCTGTCTGAAATTTCAGCAACCTGCGACAGAATTCTTGTTATTTCAAACGGTAAAATAGTTGCCGATGCAAAGACAGACGAGCTTTCGTCTTCTACCGCAGGCGAAGAAAAACTTGCGCTTGTGGTCGAGGGTGCCGCTTCGGATATTATCTCTGCAATCAAAAACATTCCTGCGGTTATTCGTGTAAATAAAATCTCCGAAAAGAACGGCAACTCGGCAAAATATATGGTTGAGTACGAAAAAGATCACGACATATGCCGTGATGTATTTAACGCAATGGCAAGAATCGGCTGTCCGATTCTTGATATGCAGTCGGGCAACGAAACACTTGAGGAAATGTTCCTTAAGCTTACTGCTAACGGCAATTATGACACAGTCGGAGGTAAAAAATAATGGTGGCAATTTTAAAGCGAGAGCTTTCTTCTTATTTTAATTCAGCCGTTGCCTATGTTGTAATGGCGGTATATTTCCTGTTTTCGGGCTTATTTTTCAGTATGATTTGTATTGAAAACGATACTTCAAGCCTTTCCTATGTTTTCGGAAATATGTTTATTATTATTCTTTTTATAATTCCTATTATCACAATGAAGAGCTTTTCAGAGGAAAAGCGTCAGCGTACAGACCAGGCGCTCCTTACATCGCCTACAAGCCTTTTTGAAATTGTAATGGGCAAGTTCCTCGGAGCACTTATTCTCTTTGCAATATGCTCGCTTATCTTTGTTGTATATGCACTTGTAATTTCATTCTTCACTTCTCCCGACTGGGCGGTTGTGCTTTGTACCGTACTCGGACTTTTGCTTTTAGGCTCTGCTCTTATTGCAATTGACATCTTCATCTCTGTACTTACAGAAAGTATGATTATTTCCGCAGTTGCAGGTATGGGCGTAGGTCTTCTTATTTATATGCTAAGCAACCTTTCAAGCAACATCACCGTTGACTGGATCGCAACTATTGTTAAAAAAATTGATTTTCTTACATACTACACAAACTTTACATACGGTATGCTTAATCTTACAGACATTATATTCTTTTTAAGTGTTACGGGATTGTTCTTGTTCTTTACCGCCCGTGTACTTGAAAAAAGACGCTGGAGCTAAGGAGGTAAAGAGCAATGAGCGAATTGAAAAAAGACACTGTGGCAGAAAACACTGCCGAAGTTAAAACAAAAACAGACGACGATAAAGCGGCTAAGACCGAAAAAACCGAAAAGCCTAAGAAAGACAAGAAAAACGGCGGATTTAAGAATTTCTTAAAATCAAGAAAAGCCCGCCACGGCTCAATTGCGGCGGCAATTGTTGCAATTGTAATCGCACTTGTTATCGTTCTCAACATAGTGGTTTCGCTTCTCGTTGGAAGATTCCCGAATATGGTTCTTGACTTTACCAAAGAATCTTCATTTGCACTTGAAAACGACACTATAGACTATGTTTCTCACATTGACAAAGACATTAAAATCACTGTACTTACAACAGAAGAAAAGTTTGAGGGTTCGGGTGCGTATTACATTCAGGCAAACAAACTCCTTGAAAAAATGGAGAGCGCATCAAACGGCAAAATCAAACTTAATTACATTGACCTTTCAAGCAATCCGTCTATTTCACAGAAATATTCAGACGCAGATTGGAGCAAAAACTCAAATATGATGATCGTCGAGTGCGGCGACCAGTACAGAGTGCTTACAATTGACGACTGCTTTGAATACGACAAGGATTACTATTCACAGTACGGCACTTACTATGTAACATCTTCACTTGTTGAGCAGGCCGTTGTTACAGCTATTCTCAATGTTACTACAGAAGACAAAGTTGTAGTTGATATGATTACAGGTAACCAGGAGCAGGATTCGACGGCAATCAAAACTCTTTTACAGAACAACGCTTATCAGGTAAACGATGTTTCTCTCGCTACAGGCGACCTTGATGAGGACGCTAAGTTTGCAATCCTTTATGCACCGTCTGTTGACCTTGACGAAGGCACAGTCGAAAAGATTTCAAAGTGGCTTGACAATGACGGCAAATACGGCAGAAACCTTATCTTTATCCCTACAGAAAACAATGTAGACACTCCAAACATTGACAGTCTTTTAAACGAGTGGGGTATGCAGGTAAATCCAGGCTATGTTTATGAAACAAGCACAGACCGCCTTGTAAGCAACAGCTCACCGTACATATTCACAGTTGACTACACAGACTACTACACAACAGGACTTAAAAATCCTAATATCCCTGTTGTAACACTCTTTGCAAGAAGCGTTACACTTTCGGATTCAAGCGTTTCACACGCACTTCTTACAACATCTACATCAGCAGGTATTTACCCAACAGACGCAGATGACACTTGGAATTACAAAAACGGCATTACAGGCGAAAATATTAATGTTGCCGCCGAGGGCGTTAAGTCAAATACAGACAACGCATCTTCAAAGGTAGTTGTTTTCGGTTCATATTCAATGTTTACTTCTGACATTATGTCATACAACAGCTTTAACAATTCAGGCTACTTTATGAATATGATTAACACACTTGCAGATAAGGACGATGCGGGTATTACCATTGAGGGTAAATCAATGCAGAATGCCGAGCTCGGAATTACCGATGCAACAACAAAGAACACTCTCTTCGTTATATTTGTAATCGTAGTTCCTGTTGCAGTTCTCATAACAGGCATTGTAATGTGGTTACGCAGGAGGAACAAATAATGAAAAAGAATGTTAAACTTCTTATTATAATCGCAGCCGCAGCAGTTGTGCTCGTAGGCGTAATGCTGTTGCTGATATTCCTGCCGAAATCAGGCGATAACGCAGACCCGATGGACAGCATTGACCCGGGTATTGATATGTCAACATCTGTTGATGGAAACGGTATGCACCAGGCAACCATCAAAACAAACGATAAGGGCGAAATTGAAAATAACAGCTACGGTACTTTGATTGATTATGTGCCTGCAAAGATTTCAACAATCAATGTTGAAAACACATCGGGTACACTCGACATAAAGTCCGAAACTCCCGTTGATGATAACGGCAAGACAGAAAAAACCGTTTATACTCTTGTAGGCTTTGAAGATTTTGATTTGCAGACAGGCTACGCCGATGCAATCGCAAACGATGCTGCGGCACTTGATTTCAGCAAAGTAATCAGCCTTGACGGTGCAAAATCTTCGGAGTGCGGTTTTGACAATCCGAAAGCAACAGTCCTTGTTACATATACAGACAATACAAAGGCTAAATTCATTGTAGGCGGCAATGCTCCGTCATCGGCAGGAACATATGTAAAGTTCGGTACATCCGACACAATCTACCTCGTAGAAAGTGATGCCGTAGACTCGTTCTTATACAGCCTTACCGATATGTTCTCAAAGGCAATCAATGATGCCGCATCGGATACAGACAATTCACAGTTCAGCAAAATTACACTTTCGGGTAAAAACTTCCCGCAAGCCGTAGTTCTTGAACCGAACAACGACGGAAAGAACTCCGCTGCAACAGTTATCACTTCACCTAATAAGGCTTACGCAAGCGAAGATGCAAGCAGTAAGGTATCGGGTGCAATCAGAGGCTTGTATGCCAAGTCGGTAAAAATGGTAAAACCGTCCGACTCTCAACTCAAAGAACTCGGACTGGCAGATCCGTATGTAACTCTTGAGGCTGTGTATCCGGACACAACAATAAACCTTATTGCATCACAGCCTGACGGCTCGGGCAATGTAAACATTATGGAAAAGGGCGGAAAAGTTGTTTATTCAATGGCATCCGCAAACTTACCTTGGGTAGATATGAGTTACGAAAAACTTTCGTCAGAGTATGTTCTCCATCCGCTTATGACGGCTGTTTCCACACTTACGGTAAACAACGGTTCCGACACTTATACCTTTGACATAGGCACAAAGGAAACCGCTACAACAAACGAAGACGGCGAGGAATCAACTACAACCACAACATCTGTAATGTACGGTGACAGTGAGATTAACTCATCATACTTCTCAACATTCTTCCAGAACCTTACATTACTTAAGAAAAGCGACACAAGCAGTGACAAGCCAAGCGGAAAGGCGGTATTTACAGCCGAGTACAAATATACAGATGGCAGTACAGATACAGTTAAATTCTATGATGCAGGCGGAAACAAATACCTTGCAGAGGTAAACGGCATAAGCGTAGGACACCTTTACAAGACAAATCCAAGTAAACTTATAGAACAGGTTAAAACTGTAGCAAATAATAAAGAGGTTTCAGACTTCGCAATATAATTTGTTATAATTAAACGCTGCACAGCCCGATTCAAGAAACGAATCGGGCTGTGTTTTTGCTCTTTGTAAAAATTATGGTTTAGCAAAGTGCTTTGTCAAGGCAATTATAAAAGTTTGGTCGACCTTTTCAAAGGTCGTGGGTGTGGGCAAAGCCCACAAATACTTTCCGTTTACGCAATTTAACGATAGCCAAACAGCTTGCTGTTTGGCGGCTTGAACAAATAGGCGAAAGCCTTTGCGAGAGCAACAAAAGAAAATACACTTCATTTTCATAGTCAACGCATTGCGTTGACTATGTTTTTAGCAGTTCTGTTTATAATGGCTGTCGCCTGTTTTAACAAACTAAGTCTTAGCACGCAAACAGCGTGGCTGTTTGCGCCTGATAAATTGTTATATCGAAAGATTCTATGGGCGCTGCCCAAACCCGCAAGCCTTTAAAAAGGCTTGACCTAAATTTTTAATTATTTCGCTTAACTCGTGCGATACACCATAATTACCCGGCTTTTTATAAAGACCCTAAAAACCACAAAACGCAAAAACCGCCCGACATCACTATGCCGAGCGGTAATTTTTATATTAAATTATAAATTCTAAATTACTTATCCTGAGCAGCTGCTTTGATTTTCTTTGCAAGATGCGGAGCTGTAAGCTCAAACTTATCGAGAAGCTCAAGAGCAGGGCCGCTGTAACCAAAGCAATCGTTTACGCCAACCTTTGTTACCTTAACAGGATATTCCTCACTTACTACAGAACATACAGCGTCACCAAGACCACCGATTACATTATGCTCTTCAATTGTAATGATTCTGCCTGTTTCTTTTGCAGCCTTAACGATGATTTCTCTGTCGATAGGCTTGATTGTGTGAATATTAATAAGGCGAGCGTTAATGCCCTCTTCCTTAAGCTGCTTACAAGCCTTAAGAGCCTCATTTACACAAAGACCTGTTGCAATAACTGCCACATCGTCACCGTCAAGGAGTGTAATACCCTTGCCAAGTTCAAATGTATAAGTTTCAGGGTCGTTAAAGCTCTCAATAGCAAGTCTGCCAAGACGGATATATACAGGACCGTCGTACTCGATAGCTGCCTTTGTTGCAGCCATCATCTCGTAGTGGTCGGCAGGGTTGATAACCACCATACCCGGAATTGTACGCATAATACCGATATCCTCAAGGCACTGGTGAGTTGCACCGTCTTCACCTGTAGAAATACCTGCGTGGCTGCCTGCAATCTTAACATTAAGGTGCGGATAAGCAACCGAGTTTCTGATCTGCTCAAATGCTCTGCCTGTTGCAAACATTGCAAATGATGCCGCTACAGGAATTTTGCCTGCTGCCGCAAGACCTGCCGCAACGCCTACCATATTGCCCTCGGCAATACCGCAGTCGAAAAATCTTTCGGGAAATTCCTTTTTAAAAATACTTGTCTTTGTTGCCGCTGCAAGGTCAGCGTCAAAAACAACGATGTCTTCGTTAGTCTTAGCAAGCTCGCAAAGTGCCATACCAAAGCTCTCACGAGTAGCAATTTTCTTTGATTCAGCCATTAGCAGTTGCCCTCCAATCTGTCAATTTCAGCCTGAAGCTCGGCTGTAGCCTGCTCGTACTGCTCTTTGTTAGGAGCTGTGCCGTGCCAGCCAACCTGATTTTCCATAAATGAAACGCCCTTGCCCTTTACTGTCTTTGCAAGGATAGCAACAGGCTTGCCCTTAACTTCTCTTGCCTTGTTAAGTGCGTCCTCAATCTGATTGAAGTCATGACCGTCTATCTTAAACACTTCAAAACCAAAACTCTCAAACTTTTTGTCGAGCGGCTCAATGCCTGCAACTTCGTCAACTGTACCGTCAATCTGTAAACCGTTCTGGTCAACGAAAATCACAAGATTGTCAAGCTTATTGTGAGCGGCAAACATAGCAGCCTCCCATACCTGACCTTCTTCAACCTCGCCGTCGCCGAGTACAGAATATACACGATAGCTCTTGTTGCTGATTTTTGCAGAAAGTGCCATACCGCAGGCTGCTGAAATACCCTGTCCGAGTGAGCCTGTGCTCATATCAATACCGGGTGTACCCTTCATATCGGGGTGACCCTGAAGCATTGCGCCTACATGACGGAGCTTTGTAAGCTCGTCCCACTCAAAATAGCCCTTAAGTGCAAGAACCGCATAAAGGCTTGGGCAACAATGGCCCTTTGAAAGAACAAAACGATCTCTGTCCTCCCACTTAGGATTCTTAGGGTCAACATTCATTTCCTTAAAGTAGAGATATGTGAAAATATCCGCTGCCGAAAGGCTACCGCCCGGATGTCCCGACTTAGCACAAAAAGTGCCGAGAATTGCTCCCATTCTTGCCTTTGTTGCAAGGATTTGGAGCTGCTTGATTTCTGAACTGTCCATTCCATTATCCTCCTGATTAACCTTAATATAAGTAATCAATTTCATATACATAGTAACATAATTGCAATAATTTATTTTTCGATATTGGAATTAAACCGCATTTTCATTAATTATGTCGGAACTTTCTTTAATTATTTTTACAACAGACTGAAATTGCAGATTATTTGTTTGTATTTTTAGTATAATTTTCAAAAAATTACGGCATAAATTGTAGCTTTTCCCTCTCGGAGCTTGAATATTTTTGCCTATCGTGTTACAATAAAATATATTGCTTTTTGACTTTATCAGTTAAAAATGCAAAAAGGAGATTTTTTAAATGGAATATAAATTTTCCGACAGGGTTTCTAACCTTAAGCCAAGTGCAATCAGAGAAATTTTTAAATATGCGGCAGACCCCGAGGTTGTATCACTTTCTGCGGGCAACCCTTCCCCCGATGCCTTTCCCGCAAAGGAAATAGCAGAGATTTCCGCAAAGGTTCTTGCCGAAAATCCTATTTCCGTATTACAGTACAGCGTAAGCGAGGGCTACACTCCCCTGCGCCGACACCTTACCGAATATATGAAAAAAGAACATAACATCGGCAGAGAGGGTGACGATATTTTAATCACCACAGGTGCACAGCAGGTTATGGATTTATGCTCAAAGGCTCTTGTAAACGAGGGTGATGTTGTTATTTGCGAAGCGCCGTCTTTTATCGGTTCGCTCAACACATTCAGAAGTTACAACGCAAAACTTGTCGGCGTTCCCGTTGAGCCTGACGGAATGAGCATTACCGCCCTTGAGCAGGCGCTTAAAGACAATAAAAACGCAAAATTTATTTATACAATACCAAATTTTCAGAATCCGTCGGGCGTTACAATGAGCCTTGAAAAACGCAAGGCTGTTTATGAGCTTGCAAAAAAGTACGGCATTCTTATTCTTGAGGACAACCCTTACGGAGATTTAAGATACAGCGGCGAATTTATCCCAAACATCAAGAGCTTTGACGAGGACGAAATCGTAATTTACTGCGGTTCGTTTTCAAAGGTAATTTCACCGGGTATGCGTGTTGCTTACTGCATTGCGCCAAAGCAGATTTTCCAAAAACTCGTGGTATGCAAGCAAGGCAGTGATGTTCACACCAATATATGGTCGCAGTATGTTTGCGATGAGTTTATTACAAAATATGACTTCAACGCACATCTTGAAAAATTACGCAAGCTATACACTAAAAAAGCACAATTCTGTATGGATTTGCTCGACAAATACGCAAGTCCCGCAATTACTTATCATAAAATTGACGGCGGACTTTTTATATGGTGCGACCTGCCCGAAAGCATTGATATGCCGTCATTCTGCAAAGAAGCCGTGCTCAAAAAGGTATGCGTAGTACCGGGCAATGCATTTCTTACAGACGAAAACGAAAAGTGCAACAGTTTCAGAATCAACTTTTCAACACCGACCGACGAACAGCTTGAAAAAGGCATTAAGATACTCGGCGAGCTGGCAAACAGCAAGCTGAAATAAAGGAGAATATTTATGGAAAACGAAAAGAAACAAATCGCATTCAGTGCCATTCAGCCGAGTGGCACAATAACACTTGGCAACTATCTTGGTGCCATCCGCAATTGGGTTACTATGCAGAACGAGTACAACTGCATTTACGCTCTTGCCGATTTACACACCATTACGGTAAGACAAGAGCCGGCTCAAATGAGAAAAAATATTCTCGACGCATACGCATCAATTCTTGCTTGCGGAATTGATACAGAAAAGAGCCTTTTCTTCATTCAGAGCCATGTGCACACACACGCAGAAATGGCATGGGTGCTCGACTGCTACACACAGTTCGGTGAGCTTTCGAGAATGACACAGTTTAAGGACAAGTCAGCAAAGCACGCAGACAACATAAATGCAGGCTTGTTTACATATCCGTCACTTATGGCAGGCGACATTTTGCTTTATCAGGCAGATAAAGTGCCCGTAGGTGCAGACCAGCAGCAGCACATTGAGATTACAAGAGATATTGCAACCCGTTTTAACGGTCTTTACGGCAATGTTTTCAAAATCCCCGAAGGATTTATTCCAAAGAACGGCGCAAGAGTAATGAGCTTGCAGGACCCGACCAAGAAGATGAGTAAATCGGACGAAAATGTAAACGGCTGCGTACATCTTCTTGATACACCTGAGGCAATTATGCGCAAATTCAAGCGTGCGATTACCGACAGCGAGGCTCATGTTCACTACGGCGAGGGCAAAGACGGAATCAATAACCTTATGGGTATTTACAGCACAATCACAGGTCTTAGCTTTGAGCAGATTGAGCACGACTTTGAGGGCAAGGGATACGGCGACTTTAAGACAGCTGTCGGCGAGGCAGTTGTAGAAGAACTCCGTCCTATTCGTGAGCGTTATGAGTCATATATCAAGGATAAGGCTTACCTTGAAGAGTGCTACCGTAAAGCGGATGAAATTGCACTTAAAATCAGCAGTCGTACAATGAATAAAGTTATGAAAAAGATTGGCTTTATCTTATAATATTATTTAGATTAAGCGTATTTTAATGATAAAATATTGTTTTTACTAAAACAAAATAATATCGTCCGAGTTTGACCTTTGCTGCAAATTCGGACGATTTTTATTGTATAATAAATGTATATTTATGAATTAAAACGAATATTTATTGATTGTTAATTTGATAAATATTCATTTTGAGTGTTGTAAAATTTAGAGTTTTCGACATTTAATTATAAAAGTTTGGTCAACCTTTTCAAAGGTTGTGGGTGTGGGCAAAGCCCACAAATACTTTTCGTTTACACAATCTAACGATAGCCAAACAGCCTGCTGTTTGGCGGCTTGAATATAACTGCGTTAGCTTTTGCGAGAGCAACAAAAAAAATACACTTCCCTTTCACGGTCAACGCAATGCTTTGACCGTGTTTTTAGCATTTCCGGTTACAATGGCTATTGCCTGTTTTAACAAACTTAGTTTTAGCACGCAAACAACTACGCTGTTTGCGCCCGAAGAATTGTTATATCGGATGATTTTTATGGGCGCCGCCCAAACCCGCAAGCCTTTAAAAAGGCTTGACCTAAATTTTTTAATCATTTAACCTAAGCACCGTGTTAAACCACAGTTTTTTTAATGACCTAACCGACAATCTTTTAACACATTTATAACAAATTGTTAATAACTACAAGCACACGCACAAATGCCCGACAATGACTGAATGCATTGTCGGGCATTTAATTTTTTTAAACCAAAATGTTAGTTAAAATTATTCGGAAATTTCTGCAGTTTCGGTTGATTCAACAGCATTTTCATCTGCATCTTCAACCTCTGACTTCGGCTCTTCGAGCTTTACGCCTGCATATCTCGGCATACCTGTACCTGCAGGAATAACCTTACCGATAATAACATTTTCCTTAAGACCGATAAGCGGATCAATCTTACCCTTAATAGCTGCATCTGTAAGAACTCTTGTTGTTTCCTGGAATGATGCGGCAGAAAGGAAGCTGTCTGTTGCAAGTGCTGCCTTTGTAATACCGAGGAGCAACTGTGTGAATGTTGCCTCTCTGAGGTTTTCTTCACCGTTAGCAATACGCTTTTTAATCTGCTCGTTCTCAAAGAGAACATCGTTCTTATCGTAGGTCTGACCGGACATAAACTTAGTATCGCCTGCGTCCTCAACTCTTACCTTTCTCATCATCTGACGAACGATAACCTCAATGTGCTTATCGTTGATTTCAACACCCTGTAAACGGTAGGTACTCTGTACCTCTGAAATAAGGTAGTTCATTACTGCGTCTGAACCGAGAATTGCAAGAATATCGTGTGGATTAACAGCACCGTCGGTGATTTTGTCACCCTTCTTGATAATCTGACCTTCCTGAACCTTAACTCTAAAGCCGAAAGGAATAAGGTACTGCTTTTCTTCGCCTGTTTCGTGGTTGAATACAATAGCGTGACGAGCATTTTTGATTTCTTCAAATCTAACTTCACCGTCAATTTCACTGATGATTGCAAGGCTCTTTGGTTTACGGGCCTCGAACAACTCTTCAACTCTTGGAAGACCCTGTGTGATATCTTCTGCCGATGCAACACCGCCGGTATGGAATGTTCTCATTGTAAGCTGTGTACCCGGCTCACCGATTGACTGTGCGGCGATAATACCTACTGCCTCACCGACTGTTACAGGCTGGCGGTTTGCAAGGTTAGAACCGTAGCACTTCTTACAAGCACCGTGCTTAGCACGACAAGAAAGTACGGAACGAATCTTAATTCTTTCAACGCCGCTGTTTACGATAATGTCAGCCTCTTTGTCGCCCATCATTACATCCTTAGAAACAAGGGTGTTGCCGTTTGAATCGCAGAAATCGTCAACGAGGTATCTGCCGATAAGTCTTTCGTGAAGTCCCTCGATAACATTGTTTTCGCCTGCCTTGATGTCGAAAATCTCAAGACCGTCTGTTGTACCGCAGTCGTCCTCACGAATGATAACTTCCTGTGATACATCAACAAGACGACGGGTAAGGTAACCTGAGTCGGCTGTTCTGAGCGCTGTATCTGTAAGACCTTTACGAGCGCCTCGGGATGAAATAAAGTATTCCATAATGTTAAGGCCTTCACGGTAGTTAGCCTTGATAGGAATTTCGATTGTTTTACCTGATGTATTGGCAATAAGACCACGCATACCTGCAAGCTGACGAATCTGGCTCATACTACCACGGGCACCTGAGTCAGCCATCATGAAGATTGGGTTGTAGCGGTCAAGGTTCTTCTGGAGGGCATCGGTTACATCGTTTGTAGCCTTCTCCCAAATCTTAAGAACTTCCTCGTAACGCTCCTCATCGGAACGAAGACCCATCATATAGTCCTCACGAACTGCATCGACATCAGCCTCTGCCTTTTTGATGATTTCTTTCTTAGCAGGAGGAATAACGGCGTCACATACGGCAACAGTAATAGCGCCTCTTGTTGAGTATTTATAGCCCTGTGCCTTGATGTGGTCAAGAACATGGCTTGTAATCTCTGTGCCGTTTATCTTAATACATTTATCAATAATCTTCTTAAGTTTAGACTTACCTACAAGGAAGTCAACCTCAAGTTTAAAGCGGTTTTCAGGCTTGCTTCTGTCAACAAAACCAAGGTTCTGCGGAATCGGGTTGTTAAAGATAATCTTACCGATTGTTGTATCAACAAGGTCGGAATACTTAACGCCGTCAATTACCTTTTCGTATCTTACCTTAATCTTTGAGTGAAGCTGGATAACACCGGTCTGATAAGCCATCATAGCTTCATCAACATCACGGAATACCTTGCCCTCGCCACGCTCGCCGTCCTTATCAAGTGTAAGGTAGTACGAACCGAGGATCATATCCTGTGTAGGAACTGTTACAGGCTGACCGTCTGACGGTTTAAGGAGGTTGCCGGCTGCAAGCATAAGGAATCTTGCCTCTGCCTGTGCCTCTGCGGAAAGCGGTACATGGACAGCCATCTGGTCGCCGTCAAAGTCGGCGTTGTACGCTGTACAAGCAAGCGGGTGAAGCTTAAGTGCTCTGCCCTCAACAAGTACAGGCTCAAATGCCTGAATACCGAGTCTGTGAAGTGTAGGCGCACGGTTAAGGAGAACCGGGTGTCCCTTAATTACAACCTCAAGTGCATCCCAAACCTCGTCCTTTGCACGCTCAACTGCTTTTCTTGCAGCCTTAATATTGATAACAGCCTTAGTTTCTACAAGGCGTTTCATAACAAACGGTTTGAAAAGCTCGATAGCCATTTCCTTAGGAAGACCGCACTGGTACATCTTAAGTTCAGGGCCTACAACGATAACCGAACGACCCGAATAGTCAACACGCTTACCGAGAAGGTTCTGACGGAAACGACCCTGCTTACCTTTAAGCATATCGGAAAGTGACTTGAGCGGTCGGTTGTTAGGGCCTGTAACAGGTCTGCCTCTTCTGCCGTTGTCAATGAGAGCGTCTACAGATTCCTGCAGCATTCTCTTCTCGTTTCTGATGATGATTTCAGGAGCGTTAAGCTCAAGGAGCTTTTTAAGACGGTTATTTCTGTTAATAACTCTTCTGTAAAGGTCGTTAAGGTCAGAAGTAGCAAATCTGCCGCCGTCAAGCTGAACCATAGGGCGGATATCAGGCGGAATTACAGGAATAACATCCATAATCATCCATTCGGGGCGGTTGCCCGAAAGACGGAAACTCTCAACAACATCAAGGCGCTTGAGAATACGAACTCGCTTCTGACCCGATGCTGTTTCAAGCTCTTCTTTAAGCTGTGCAGAGAGCTGCTCAAGGTCAATTTCCTTGAGTAACTTCTGAATAGACTCTGCACCCATACCTGCCTCAAAGTCGTTGTCATACTTTTCACGCATTTCAGCGTACTCTTTTTCGCTCAGGCACTGATTTTTTTCAAGATCACGGCAGTTGCCGGGATCTGTAACAATATATCTTGAGAAATAAAGAACATTTTCAAGTGTTCTCGGAGAAATATCGAGCATAAGAGAAATTCTTGAAGGAATACCCTTGAAGTACCAGATATGAGAAACAGGAGCGGCAAGCTCAATGTGACCCATTCTCTCTCTTCTTACTTTTGCTCTTGTAACCTCAACACCGCAACGGTCACAAATTTTACCCTTAAAACGGATTCTCTTGTATTTACCGCAGTGGCACTCCCAGTCCTTTGTAGGTCCGAAAATACGCTCGCAGAACAAGCCGTCACGCTCAGGTTTTAATGTACGGTAGTTGATTGTTTCGGGCTTTTTAACCTCGCCGTAAGACCAGGCTCTAATTTGCTCAGGGGAAGCAAGTCCGATTTTAATTGAATCAAATGCGTTATTATCTATCATTTTTATACTTCCTCCTTACATATCATTCTTGTTTAAGTCGTCAAAGTCGAAGTAGTCGCTGTCATCGTCATCTGCTGCAAGACCCGAATCGTCAAACATATTGCCCTCTTCGCCTTCTTCATCGAGGTTGTAACCGTCCATTGACTCGGTCATTACGCTCTCCTCGTTGAACTCGGTTGTAGCTGCATCTGTAATGTCTTCGTCCTCATCAAACTTCTGCTTAATGTCAATTTCCTCGCCCTGTGCGTCAAGAACACGAACATCAAGGGCAAGTGACTGCAGCTCTTTAATAAGAACTCTGAATGATTCAGGGATACCCGGTGCAGGAATGTTCTGACCCTTAACGATTGCCTCATAAGTTTTAACTCTGCCGATAACATCGTCAGACTTAACGGTAAGAATTTCCTGAAGTGTATAGGCCGCACCGTAAGCCTCAAGTGCCCAAACTTCCATCTCACCGAAACGCTGACCGCCGAACTGTGCTTTACCGCCGAGAGGCTGCTGTGTAACGAGTGAGTAAGGACCTGTACTTCTTGCGTGAATCTTCTCGTCAACAAGGTGATGGAGCTTAAGGTAATACATATAGCCGACGGTTACAGGGTTGTCAAAACGCTCGCCTGTTCTGCCGTCGATAAGCCATGTCTTACCGTCCTCACTGTAGCCTGCGTCCTTGAGAGCCTGGAAAATATCGCCTTCGTGAGCGCCGTCAAATACAGGTGTCATAATCTTCCAGCCAAGTGCCTTAGCCGCATAGCCGAGGTGAACCTCGAGCACCTGACCGATGTTCATACGAGAAGGTACGCCCAACGGGTTAAGTACGATGTCAAGCGGTGTGCCGTCAGGAAGGAATGGCATATCCTCTACAGGAAGAATTCTTGAAACGACACCCTTGTTACCGTGACGACCCGCCATCTTGTCGCCAACGCTGATTTTACGCTTTAATGCAAGATAAACTCTGACAACCTTATTTACACCCGGCTGGAGTTCGTTACGGCTGTCGGCTCTTGTAAATACCTTAACATCTACAACTGTACCGCTCTCACCGTGAGGTACTCTGAGTGAAGTATCTCTTACTTCTCTTGCCTTTTCGCCAAAGATAGCTCTCAAAAGTCTTTCTTCGGCAGTAAGCTCGGTTTCACCCTTTGGTGTAACCTTACCTACAAGAATATCGCCTGCGTGAACCTCTGCACCTACCTGAATAATACCGTCTTCATTAAGGTACTTGAGCATATCTTCGCCGACATTAGGAATATCTCTTGTGATTTCTTCGGGGCCAAGCTTTGTATCTCTTGCCTCTGTATCGTATTCCTCAATATGAATAGATGTGTAAACATCATCTCTTACGATTTTTTCGTTAAGGAGAACCGCATCCTCGTAGTTATAACCTTCCCAGGTCATAAAGCCGATAAGTGCGTTCTTACCGATAGCAACTTCACCGTGGTCTGTAGCAGGACCGTCAGCGAGAACTTCGCCCTTCTTAACTCTCTGTCCTCTTTCAACAATAGGACGCTGGTTGATACATGTACCCTGGTTAGAACGAAGGAACTTGATAACCTCAAAGTCCTGAATTCTGCCCGAATCGTACTGTACACGAATGTTGCGGGCGTCAACGCTTAATACAACGCCGTCCTCTTCCGCAAGAATACATACGCCTGAGTCTGTACCTGCCTTGTACTCCATACCTGTACCTACGATAGGTGCTTCTGTTCTGAGGAGAGGCACTGCCTGACGCTGCATGTTCGCACCCATAAGAGCACGGTTTGCGTCATCGTTTTCGAGGAACGGAATCATAGCTGTAGCAACCGAAAGTACCTGCTTAGGCGATACGTCCATAAAGTCAAACTCGTCTGCAGGAAGATCTACGAATTCATCTCTTCTTCTGCCGACAACTCTGGTATGAACAAATCTGCCGTTCTCGTCAAGCGGCTCATTCGCCTGTGCTACGGTGTAGTTGTCTTCAACATCGGCTGTCATATAAACAACTTCGTTTGTAACAACGCCTGTTTCTTTATTAATCTTACGGTACGGTGATTCGATAAAGCCGTACTTGTTGATTCTTGCAAATGATGTAAGGTATGAAATAAGACCGATGTTAGGTCCTTCAGGAGTTTCGATAGGACACATTCTGCCGTAGTGGGTGTAGTGTACATCTCGAACTTCAAAGCCTGCACGATCTCTTGAAAGACCGCCCGGGCCGAGCGCTGACAAACGACGCTTGTGAGTAAGCTCAGCGAGTGGGTTTGTCTGGTCCATGAACTGTGAAAGCGGAGAAGAACCGAAGAACTCTCTGATTGCGGCAGTTACCGGACGAATATTGATAAGTGAGTTAGGAGAAAGCGAGTCCATATCCTGTGACTGTGTAGCCATTCTTTCTCTTACAACTCTGTCAAGTCTTGAGAAACCGATTCTTACCTGGTTCTGTAAAAGCTCGCCTACGCAACGGATTCTTCTGTTGCCGAGGTGGTCGATATCGTCTGTTCTGCCGACACCGTGAGCCACGCAGTTAAGGTAGTTGATTGTAGCAAAAATATCATCTTTTGTGATATGGTTAGGAGTAAGCTCGTCTGCTCTGTCTGTAAGCATTTCCTTAAGCTCTTCCTCGTTCTGTGCTGCGTCAAGAATTTCGCAAAGAACATCAAAACGAACATTCTCACGGATTCCGCATTCAGCCTCTGCATCAAAGTCAACATAAGCCTTGATGTCAACCATACCGTTAGAAATAACTTTAACGATTTTTTCGTCCTGTGCTTTTACATAAGCAATCTGAACGCCGGCATTTTCGATTTCTAAAGCCTTTTCTTTAGTAATTTTCTCATCTCTGAAAGCCATAACCTCGCCTGTGCGTGGGTTAGAGATAGGCTCTGCAATAACCTGGCCTTCAAGTCTGTCGGCAATGCCGAGTTTTTTGTTGTACTTGTATCTGCCTACTCTTGACATATCATATCTGCCGGGGTCAAAGAAAAGATTATTGATATGCTGTTGAGAGCTGTCTACTGTAGGAGGCTCTGACGGACGGAGTTTTCTGTAAACTTCGATAAGACCTTCTTCAACACTGCTTGTCTGGTCTTTTTCAATAGTAGCTTTCATTCTCTCGTCGTCGCCGAAGAAGTCGAGAATTTCAGCGTCTGTGCCAAGACCTAAAGATCTGATGAACGCTGTAACAGGAAGCTTACGGTTTTTATCGATACGAACATAGAAAACATCGTTGATGTCTGTTTCGTACTCAAGCCATGCACCACGGTTAGGAATAACGGTAGCGCTGTAAAGCTCTTTACCTGTTTTATCGTGGTCCATCTTATAATAAACGCCCGGGCTTCTTACAAGCTGAGATACAATAACACGCTCTGCACCGTTGATGATGAATGTGCCGCTCGGTGTCATAAGCGGGAAATCGCCCATAAACACATTGCTCTCTTTAATCTCACCTGTAGCTCTGTTTAAAAGTCTTGCTGTAACACGCAAAGCGGCAGAGAATGTAGCATCTCTTGACTTACATTCTACAATGCTGTAATTCGGGTGATCAACATCAATAGAGTAATCAATAAAATCAAGCACAAGATTATTTTGATAATCGGTAATTCCCGACACATCCTTAAATACTTCTTTAAGACCTTCGTCAAGGAACCACTGATAAGACTGCTTCTGGACATCAATAAGGTTAGGCATATCAATAACTTCATTGATTTTGCCAAAGCTCATTCGTTCACGATTGCCGAGCTTAACGGGTTTGACATTAACCATAGGCGTATCACTCCTTAATAAATTTGAGGGCAATGCCCCTGTCAAAAAAACCTCTTGACACTTTGGAGATTTTGTGATAATATCCCCCTGTAAGATAAATTTTTTTGACGATTTGTCCGACTGTGTCGGTACATAACCCCATTATGGTACATTGTACTATTTTACGCTACCAAAGGGAGGTTGTCAAGGGCTTTTTTCTAAAAAAGCAAAAATTTTTCAGAAATTTTGATTTTTAGGCAAATAAAATTCTCCACAGGAAAATAAATCCTGTGGAGATTATTTTTGTCCTAAAATGCAACACCCGACAGCGTGTAAAGAAATATCAATGCCGATTTTGAGGTAAAAAGGTGTTGAGATTTTATCAACAGCTGATAATCGCAATTTATAAGTTTTCAAAATCCGCTGCAATATTTGCAATGTCCTGCCCTCCGTAAAAAATACGGATAACCGTAACGGTCAAACTGCGGGTGTCTACCGTATAAAAAGCAATGAATTTGTCAACTGTAACTTTGCGCATTCCTTTACTCTTCAAGGCTCCCAATCAACGACAGGATTTCTTAACGGCATAAAATCAAGTGAACGAATTGCTTTTCTGATTCGATTTATCTGCTTTTCGGCAGTTGTCGGAACTGACAAAGTAAAAGCAATATAAGTATAAATTTCTTTTAAATCGTTCTTTGCTTTCGGAGAGTACACAACCGAATATAACTTATTCATATACCGAATTCCTTTGCAAGTTCAGCGTCCACCTCATCTGCCGTATAGGTTTTTCCTGCTTTTATAGATTCTTCACCCTTTATTAATTCGGCATTTAATTCAGATTGAGTCATTGAACCGATAGCAGTCGGTTTAACCACAGGAAGTTGAAGATTTAAGGGTAGACTTCTTGTAAGTACAATCTGACTGTAAAGCATCTGAATTGCACTTGACGGAGTAATACCAAGCTGTGCAAGTATATTTTCCGCATTTTCTTTCAAGCCTGTATCAATACGGGCATAAACTGCTGAAGTATTTGCCATATAAATCACGCTCCTTTAACTATATTATATTCACTTATGACAGCAAATGCAAGCAATTGCTTGCAAATTATTTTGATTTTTAAAAATTGTAAATGTAAGTAAATCTCGAAAATATTTTATAAACGGTTCTTTATTAAGAATTGGAGGAAATTATGGTATAGCAGGCGGGTTAAGCAAAATAATTTAAAAATTCAGGTCAAGCCTTAAACTTTTATAATTGTTTAGCAACCGTTAAAAATCGCACAAAAAACAGTCTGACAAACTCACTGTTTATCAGACTGTCATATTGTTTATTTAATTAAAAAACCTTTGACAAAAATTCCTTTAATCTGTCATTCTTAGGGTTTGTAAAGAATTCCTGCGGCGGCGCTTGCTCTACGATTACGCCCTTATCAACGAATACAACATTTGTACCTACTTCACGGGCAAAACCCATTTCGTGAGTTACAACCACCATTGTCATTCCGTCTTTTGCAAGCCTTTTCATTACTTCAAGAACTTCGCCTACCATTTCGGGGTCAAGTGCGGAAGTAGGCTCGTCAAAAAGCATTACCTCCGGATTCATACAAAGCGCACGGACAATTGCCACACGCTGTTTTTGACCGCCCGAAAGCTGTGACGGATAGTCATTTGCTCTGTCTGCAAGCCCTACTCTTTCAAGCAGCTCCATTGCCTCTTTGGTAGCCTCTTCCTTACTCTTTTTAAGAAGTTTTACAGGGCCGAGAATCATATTCTTAAGCACTGTCATATGAGGGAAAAGGTTAAACTGCTGAAACACCATACCCATTTTTCTGCGGTGGAGGTTTATATCTACATTTCTGTCGTTAATATCAATGCCGTCAAAAATGATTTTTCCGTCTGTCGGCTCTTCAAGCAGGTTAAGGCAACGCAAAAAAGTTGATTTACCCGAACCCGACGCACCGATAACCACCATTACATCGCCCTTGTGAATTTCGGCATTAATGCCCTTGAGCACTTCGTTATTGCCAAAATACTTTTTCAGTCCCTCGACCTTTATTAAAATATCATTGTTAGTGGTCACTGCTACGCAACCTCCTTTCAAGTTTTTTGAGGAAGTATGTCAGAATCAATACTATAACAAGGTAGATTGCCGCAACCGAAATAAGCGGGAAAAATGCCTCGTAAGTTCTTGAACGAATAAGATTGCCCACATAAGTAAGATCCTGGAGTGCAACATAACCGGCAACCGAAGTTTCCTTTACAAGCACAATAAACTCGTTGCCGAGCGCAGGCAAAACATTTTTGAAAGCCTGCGGAAGAATTACATGGAGCATTGTGCTGCTGTAATTAAATCCGAGCGAACGGCTTGCCTCAAACTGACCTTTGTCGATTGACATAATACCCGAACGCACAATTTCGGCTACATATGCGCCTGAATTGATACCGAATGCGAGTACCGCTGCGATAATTCCGTTTCTTGACGATGAAAATATGATGTAATACATAATCATAAGCTGAATTACAACAGGAGTACCTCTGATTACAGTAATATAGATATTGCAGAGAACATTTAAAAACTTGAGTAAATAATCACTCGGCTTTCTGCATTTTTTACCGGTAAGGGTCTTGTCGTAAGTCGAACGAACCATCGCGATTAAAAAGCCGAGGATAATACCTATAACGGCAGCAACGACTGTGATTTCAATCGTTACTCCAAGACCTCTTAAAAACTGCATCCAACGGTCGTCATTAATAAAAGTTCTCTGAAAGCTCGCAGCTATTTCTTGAAAAAACTTATCCATATGTTAAATTCCTTTATATATCAGAAAAGCAGCTTTTATGCTGCCTTTCCGGAAAAATCTTTAATTATTCTTTAACTATAATTACCTGAGTAGCTGTTGTATAGCTGTCAGAGAAGTTGATTGACTGTAATCTTTCATCTGTTACTGTCATACCTGCCATACCGAAATCAGCCTTGCCTGTCTGAACAGATGTTATGATAGAATCAAAGTCCATATCGTCAATAACAAGCTTGTATCCGAGTTTGTCGCAGATAGCCTGTGCCATAGATGCGTCAATACCTACTACTGTGTTGCCGTCATAATACTCGTAAGGCTCAAAGAAAGCGTTTGTTGCCATATGAAGTTCACCGTTCGGATAATCTGTTCCTGCAGGAGTTACATAAGGTGTTTTTCCCTTTGTATCGTCGCCGATGAAGTTCTTTTCGATTGACTCTGTTGTACCGTCAGCTTTGAGCTCTGCAAGAGCTGTGTTGATTTTGCCGAGGAGGTCTGTATTGTCCTTAGCTACGCAAATTGCATATTCTTCTTCCGCAAACGGTTCGTCAAGAATCTTAAGACCGTCATTAGCGGCAACAAAAGCCTTAGCAGGCTCGCTGTCAATGATAACGCAGTCAATCTTGCCCTGTGTAAGAGCGAGAACAGCGTCTGCACCCTTGTTAAAGCGTTCTACCGTTGAACCCTTTTCCTCGTAATCACTTGCATAAATGTCGCCTGTTGTACCGAGCTGAACGCCGATTTTTGCGCCCTCAAGGTCATCAACAGTTGCAATGGTTTTTGTTGTGCTGCCACCACAAGCGGCAAGGAGCATTGAAGCCGAACAAATTACGGCCGCAAGCGCCAATGAAATAACTTTTTTCATAGAGATCCCCTTTTCTTTTTAAAAAAATCATACATCTATTATAGTAATACAAAAACCAAAATAAATCAAGTAAAAAAGGTAAGATAAATTTGCTAATTCCTACAAAATATCCGCAAAAATTCCATAATTTTTACATTACGGGAAAAAGTATTGAAATTTAGGTTTTTAATGCACTGTTTAAGACAAATTTTTACAATAAAAAAAGACAGCCTTGTCACCCAATTGTTACTTTGCCAAATCATTCACCCGTCACTTAAAAAAGCAAAAACAAAAGCAGGGCGATATTTACACCGATACCGCTCTGCAAAACCGTAAATTATAATTTAACCTTAAGGTTATTGTCTTTTAAATGGTCCTCGCTGATTTTTTGATAAAGTCTGTTTCCGCTCCAACGGCTGTTGTCGGGAGTGAGGGCGCAAATGATGGGCATTTTATTTATGCCGTGGCTTTCAAGTTTTTTAAGCATAACATTAAATGTAAGGTGTGGAAAATCCTTGATAACCATAAGCTCATCGTCAAAGTTCGGAGAATCGTCGGGCAACGGTTCAATATCCTTTAATCCGAACAATGTTCCTATAGGCTTTGAAAATTCCTTTTTCGCCGCTGTTTTTACAGGTATTTTCATAGACAAAAGCGTATTTCTTACGGCTTTCAGTCTGTCGCCTTTATAATTATAAAGAAGTACAGCCTCGTTCACGGCAAAACACCTCTGTTTTATTAATTGTATTTTTCAAGAGAAACTTCAATGATTTTTTCGCAAAGTGACGGATAGTCAATACCCTCTGCCGCTGCCTCCTGTGGGAGCAAGCTTGTCGGAGTCATACCGGGAAGTGAGTTTGCCTCAAGACAATAAGCCTCGCCCGATACTTTATCAAGAATAAAGTCAATTCTTGCATAGCTCTGCAAGTTGAGAGCCTTAAACGCAGCCTCGGCAGCTTTACGAAGAACATCGTCCTCGCTTGCAGTAATGTCAGCAGGGCAAATTTCGTCTGTTGCGCCTGCCTGATACTTTGCCACATAATCGTAGAAACCTGTCTTAGGAATAATCTCAATCGGAGGCAATGCTCTGCCGCCGATAACGCCTACTGAGAACTCTCTGCCCTCTATGAACTGCTCAACTACGATTTCTTTTTCATATTTGAAAGCCTCTTTTACAGACTCTAAATACTCCGCTCTGTTTTCTGCCTTTGTAATGCCTACGCTTGAACCGCCCGAACACGGCTTTACAACGCAAGGATAGTAACTCCAATCCTCTGCGTCTTGGGCTGACTTGTAAACTCTGCCCGCAGGGGTTGTAACTCTGTTCTGAATAAGTACGCTCTTTGTAAGCGCCTTATTCATAGCAAGCGCAGAGCCGAGATAACCCGAACCCGTGTATTTGATGCCGAAAAGGTCAAGTGTAGCCTGAATCTGACCATTCTCTCCCTCACCGCCGTGAAGAGCAAGATATGTAATATCTGCCTCGGCGCAGATTTCAATAACATTCATACCGATAAATTTTGATGATTTATCAAGGCGGTTCTCCTTGACTGTCTTAATGTCGGGAATTTCCGTGCCGACACCGAGGCTGTCCGTAAAGCTGTAATTGTGCTTGAAGAGTGCGTCAATGTCGCAGAAATTCTCTTCGTAACCCATAAATACATCAAGCAACACTACTTCGTTACCTTTTTCACGCAAAGCAGACGCTACCTTAATACCCGAAGATATTGATACATCACGCTCTGTACTTAATCCGCCTGCAAGAACAACAATTCTCATAATAACTCTTTCTCCCGTAAAATATATAGATAATTATTCGGTAAATAACAGTCTGTTTTCAGAACATAAAGCTGTCCATACCCCAATGCTCTACTTCATCGTACTTAACATAGCAACGCTTGCCCGCAATGCCGTTTGTCTGCATAATATTGCAGATATTCTCGGTAACTTTGGCATAGCCGTCTTTTGTACCCTTGCCCAGAAGTTTTACTTCAACTATTGCCGCAGGCTCGTCACTGCTACCCTGAAAACTCATTTTTAATCCGTCATTAACGGCGCACATAACATACGCCTCGCTCTTGCCGATTGCCTTAAGCGAACCGGAAAGCTCTTTCATAAGTTCGTCTGCTTTCTCCTTTGAGAAAGTCACATTAGTTTTAACATCTATAAAAGGCATAAAATCTGTCCTTTCGTAAATCATAAGCCAAATAACTATCCTATATTATAATACGCATAAGTTTTTAAAGCAAGGATTTTTTGATGTTGTAATAAAGTTTATAAAAAGCGTTTTTTATACATCTTAAAAAGCAAAATATTTTTGTCATTTTGCATATTAAAACATTAAAATACTATTGAAAACAACGAAGTACAATTGCCGAATACACAATAATACTTTATAAACATTTTATATTATTCACAAAATGCCGTCTTATTTACAGGCTCAGAAAATTCGTTATAAAAATTTTAAAAACTGCAAATTATCTGTTGCACTTGAGTGAATTATTTGATATAATAAAATTTAATAATAAACAATTATGAGAAAAGGAAAATGGAGGATAGTTTATGTTGAATACAGATTACAATCAGAAATTCGGCAAAGAAGGTCTTACCTTTGATGATGTTCTTCTCATCCCCGGTGAGTCTGATGTAGAACCTAAGAATGTTGATATTTCATCAAATCTTACAAAAAATATTAAGCTTAACACTCCTGTTGTTACTGCTGCAATGGACACTGTAACCGAAACCGCAATGGCTATTGCTATTGCCAGAGAGGGCGGTATCGGTGCTATTCATAAGAATATGAGCATTGAAAAGCAGGCTGACCAGGTTGACCGTGTTAAGAGAAGTGAAAACGGTGTTATTGTAAATCCGTTCTTCCTTTCTCCTGAAAATACAGTCCGTGACGCTAACGACCTTATGGGCAAATATAAAATTTCCGGTGTTCCGATCTGCCGTGACGGCAAACTTGTAGGTATTATCACAAACCGTGACCTTCGCTTTATGACCGGCGCTGACTTTAACCAGCCTATCGCAAACGTTATGACTTACGAAAGCCTTGTTACCGCTCCTGTAGGCACAACATTAAAGCAGGCACAGGAAATTCTCCGTAAACACAGAATTGAAAAGCTCCCGCTTGTAGGCTCTGACGGCAGCCTTAAGGGACTTATTACAATTAAAGATATTGAAAAGTCGGTTCAGTATCCTAATTCAGCCCGTGATGACAAAGGCAGACTCCTCTGCGGTGCGGCTATCGGCGCTACAGCAGATGTTCTCGACAGAGTTGCCGCTCTTGTTGAGTCACAGGTCGATGTACTCTTCCTCGACTCTGCTCACGGTCACAACTCAAACATTATAAAAACAGTTGCCAAAGTTAAAAAGGCTTATCCTAATGTTCCGCTCGTTGCCGGAAACATTGCTACAGCAGAGGCTGCCAAGGCTCTTATTGAGGCAGGCGCAGACACAGTAAAGGTTGGTATCGGTCCGGGTTCTATCTGTACAACAAGAATTGTTGCAGGTATCGGTGTACCGCAGATTACAGCAATTTACGATGCGGCTTGTGAGGCATCTAAGTACGGTGTACCGGTTATTGCAGACGGCGGTATCAAGTACAGCGGCGATATAGTTAAGGCTCTTGCGGCAGGCGGCAGCGTAGTTATGGTCGGCTCACTTGTTGCAGGTTGCGAAGAAAGCCCGGGAGAAAAAGAGATTTATCAGGGCAGACAGTTCAAGGTTTACCGTGGTATGGGCAGCCTTGGCGCTATGGGCAAAGGCAGCTCCGACAGATACTTCCAGGCAAGCAACAACAAGTTTGTTCCGGAAGGTGTTGAAGGCAGAGTACCTTACAAGGGAACTCTCGGCGACACAATTTATCAGCTTATGGGCGGTCTTAAGTCCGGTATGGGTTACACAGGTTGTGCAACTATTTCTGACCTTCATCAGAAAGCACAGTTTGTAAGAATTTCAGGTGCAGGTCTTCGTGAAAGCCACCCACATGACATTCAGATTACAAAGGAAGCTCCGAACTATTCTTTTAACGGCTGATTTTAAATAAAAAATATTTAACCGCTTGGTGTTTTATGCATCAAGCGGTTTTTTGCGGTTATTATTAAAGTTTTTTCAGGTTCTTTATCAAAAGTTGGGGTAAATTGTGGTTTAGCTCACAGTTTAGCCAAGCAATTATAAAAGTTTGGTCGACCTTTTCAAAGGTCGTG
>ERZ1027273.189-NODE-189-length-24861-cov-16.094735_pt1 | contig 24861 bp, 19 predicted proteins | sample MGYA00519256_ERZ1027273 | MGnify/ENA primary metagenome ERZ1027273 (study PRJEB26926, sample SAMN06164431) | human gut metagenome | biome: ENVO:00009003; feature: ENVO:2100002; material: ENVO:00002003 | host: Homo sapiens | place: USA | collected 2012 ...
AATCTGTGAGATCTGTGGGAGACTAAGAATAATGTTGAATGTTATCTATTAGGGTTATGCTTCGTAAATATGATACTTAGCCATCGAAAACGAGTTATAAAAAGTGATTGAAAGAAGAATGAGGAAAGTTTACTGATTATCAGTTACTTTCCTCATTTTGATTAAAAGAGATGACGACAAACGAAGACGGAAATATGACAAGATAAGACAGAGGAACGTTACCAACTCGTAACCTATACTTTTGAATGGTACGATTCGAGTTTTGAAGAATGATGTAGGTTATATATAGTAAGGGAATGTGCTGATATATAGTGAGTTGCTAATGAGAAACGTAAGTTTTTTGTTGATAAACGAAAATTGTGGCGTTCTGCGGTGATTTGCGTGGCAAGAAAAGACTCTTCAGATATTAATTTTGTACGCAAAAAAAGAATGAAGTTATGAAGAGTACATTTTCAATTATCTTCTACCTCAAAAGACAGGTAGTTAAGAAAGACGGTACAGTCCCAGTCATGGGACGTATCACAGTGGACGGAACACAGGCACAGTTCAGTTGTAAGGTGACGGCAAATCCAAAATTGTGGGACACCAAGGGCGGACGCATGACAGGAAAAAGTATGCTGGCATTGGAGGTGAACCGCAAGCTGGACAAGATGCGTGTGAGTATCAACAAGCATTATCAAGAGATTCTTGACAGAGACAATTATGTGACAGCCGAGAAGGTGAAGAATGCTTTTCTTGGATTGGAATATCGCTGTCAGACTTTGCTGAAGGTTTATGCTCAGTACAATGAGGATTATGAGAAACTCTATAAAGCGGGTATGCGCTCTTGGGGTTCCCTTAGAAGATATAGATGCGTGTACCGTCATCTACAGGAGTTCTTGCAGAGTCGTTATCATGTCAACGACATATCTCTTAAAGAACTGACTCCTGCTTTTATTACGGATTTTGAAGCTTTTCTGCGCACAGATAAACATTTGTGCGAAAATTCACTGTCCGTGTATATGCTGCCATTGCGAACAATGGTGTTCAGAGCGATAGATAATGGATGGTTAACGAGAGATCCTTTCCATGACTATAAGGTGCCGAAAGTAGAGACAACTCGTGGATTTCTGACGAAAGAGGAGATTCATCTGCTGATGAATGCTGAGTTGAAAAGAAAGACCATGCAATTGATAAGAGACCTGTATCTGTTCTGTTGCTTTACGGGATTGTCGTTTGCAGATTTGAAAAATCTGAAAGAGGAACATATACAGACATTCTTTGATGACAGTGAATGGATAATGATCGATAGACAAAAGACGGGTGTGAGATCGACCATCAAATTGTTGGATTATCCAAAATCCATCATGGAGAAATACAGAGGACTATGTGCGGATGGACGAATCTTTCCAGTGCCATGCTATTCTGATTGTCGTGGCATTCTGCTTCGCGTGGCGAAAAGATGTGGCATTACGAAGCACCTGACCTGGCACATGAGTCGCCATACGATGGCTACGGAGATTTGTCTCACCAATGGTGTGCCAATAGAAACGGTGAGTTCGATATTGGGGCATAAGAATATTAAAACAACACAAATTTACGCAAAAATAACTAAGGAAAAGTTGAATAAGGACATGGATAAGTTATCTTTGCAACTGAATCATATCGAGGAGTATATGGGACATGTAGAACAGAGTGTTGAAAATGACAAGGGTAATCTAATTTCTAAACAAGACGAAGTATGAAAAGACAGGTGATAACAATACAGGAGGACATGGTCATCTACGCACCTCATCATGGTGAGGTGTGGATGACTGCGTGGGAAATAGCGGAGCTGTTCTATGTTTCGGGTATAACAGTGAGAAATACGATTAAACGTATTTTCAAACTGGGAGTCTTGAAAGAATTTGAGACAGCAAAATATATCACGCTGGATAATGGGAACAAAGCTGATGTATATAGCATGGAAATGGTGATGGCTATTGCTTTTCAGCTGGACACTTCTTGGGCTCAGATCTTTAGAAAATGGATGGTGGAAAGAGTTGTCAACAAAGAAAAGGTGGAGCGTGAATGGCAAAAGACTGAACATCCTATGATTGTTATGATGAACAATAGCAAAGATTTCAATTGAAGTCCAGAATATAGCACAGGTAGAAGCGAATGATCATTATTTGCTTCTGCCTGTTTTTGTTTGCGGGACTCTAGTATGAGTTCACCTGAAAAGTCGCTTTGTGGTAATGACCTTCTGAATGTCGGTAAGTTATAAAGAAGAAATTCGAATTAGGACTATTGCGAGTAGACTCATTATATAAAGTTTGTTATATAATTCATCGGTTGTATTTGCTTTTCAAGGAAAAAGTGTATTTTTGTAATACAAACCAAAGATAGATTTATATGAATGAGAATATAGTAAACTTTTTAAATGGATACATGATGAATCCCAATCCTCAATATGCAGTTCTACTGAAGGGCAAATGGGGATGTGGGAAAACTCATTTTATCAATCATTGGATAGATGCATACAAAGGAAATCCTACTACAGAGCAGGTATTAGAATCCATCTATGTTTCTCTATATGGCCTAAGTGATACAAAACAAATTACTACAGCAATAAATAGAGTTATATGTCCTATTTTATATGGAAAAGCTGCAAAAGCAGGAAAAGTCTTGGCTAAAATTGCTTCAGCAATGGTTTTAAAGCATGAAGTTGATTTGAATTATGATGGTATTTCAGACCTTTCTATTAATATAGGTATTGACTCTTTATCAAAGTTCAAATCAAATGACAGTTTGGCAAATTCTAAAAAACTGCTCATCTTTGATGATTTGGAGCGATGTGATATTCCCATGAAGAAGTTGTTGGGATATTTGAACTTCTTTGTGGAGCAATGTAATTGTCACATCATTGTCATAGGTGATGAGGATAAGATTGCCGAAGGCGAGAATAAGAAGATATTTGGTGAATTCAAGGAAAAGACCATAGGACGAGAGTTTGGGATAGAGACGGATATACATGGTGCTCTTATTAACTTTGTAAATCAAACACCAGTAAATGAGTTTGTTGTCAACCATCAAACCCAGATAGAGAAGTTCTTTGCTATGACGGAGTGTGATAATCTACGTATTCTGCGCCAGGCTCTATGGGATTTTGCCCGATTCGAGGAATCCATGACTGGTTTCTCGGAAGATGAACGTTATGAAAATATCATGATTCATGTGTTGGGGACTTATATAATATCCTATTGTGAGTATCGCGGAAAAAATCATCAGTTATTTGATGCCTGGATTCAATATGCCATAAAAGGTCAACAGTTTGATAAAGAAAAAATAGAGAACTTGAAATCTCAATTAGGATATCTTCATCAGAGATATAATAATGTTTGTCAGCGTTTGAGTAACTACCAGACGTTCAAGATAGAGTTTGTAGAAAGAGTTCTCTTAGAACTAAATACGGGCAACTCTATTAAGGATTATGTTGGGAAAGAATATTTTGCACCTATAGCAGAAGTCCGTTCATGGGCTAGGATCAATGAGGTATATGCAATGAGTAATAAGGAATTTATTTCATTCTATCGTACCTTGATTGATGATATTTGTGGTATCCAAGTGACGAGCATGAAAAATTTGGGATATGCCATCGCTTATTTGGTATACCTGGACTCTCGTGCAATAAAAGAGTTTGATGAAAAGGACTTCAATACCATATGCGAGGCTCTGCCTAAATATTGGGAGGCTTTTCAAGACGAAGAGTCTGTTTATGACGCTCGTATGGCATTTAGTAGAGGTGTCAATTCTTATATGACTACAGAGAAGTTGAAGCGGTTGCCAGAGATTTGTGCTAAATTTAATGAGGAATATGAGAATAGATTGAAGATGAGTAAAAATCTTATGACTCGTACTCTTGAACAGTTGTCTGATTCCAATGTAGAAGACTTGTGCAATTTAAATAACCAAGCGTTGCCTGACCACAGCTGTACATACGATATGGTATCCATATTTAATCAAGTGGACATGGACAAACTTATGAATAACTTGTTGAAGTTGAATAACGAATCTTTAAACACCTTTACTCATTTTATACGAGGCAGGTATGATTTATCGCATAATCTTGGAAATTGGATAAATGAAACTGATGAAGACATCAAGCCATTGGAAAAGTTGAAAGAGAAAGTTGATGAGGTCATCAAAACAGAAAAATATATTAGAAAAGCAGCATTTATGAATCTTTCAAAATCTTTAGATGGTGCTATAAAGCGCTGCAAAGGAGATATGCATGCAAAGCCATTTTGACAATCATACGTTGTAATATGAAACTATATGACAAACAGAGGGGAATGACCGATTATCGGTTGTTCCCCTCTATTCGTTTTGTTCATCACTTTTGTATAGCGATGTCTCATTGATGGTTTTCTATCGTTCCGTCAATGATCGGTTTACGGTAATTGCCTGTCAGAAGTTCCTGTATTTCGGATTCGGGATAGAGGGTTTTGCCACAGAGGATGATGTAAGGCAGGATGCCTTGCTTGCGATATTCTTGCAAGGTGCGGCGACTGAGTTTCAAGTGTTCGGAGAGTTCTTTGTCGGTGAGGTATCGCTCACCGTCCAAAGGTGGGCTGTAGGACTCGATGAAGGACGACAGCCAGTTGTTGGCTTTCTTCAAGGACTGCATGGCGGTGGCTATAGACTCGCTGTCATGCGTCAAAAGTTGGTTCATGTTCATTGCTTACAAATTGGATTAAGTGGTGAATAAAATATCTAGTGTTTGCTCGCCCAAGGTGAAGTTTTCGACTTCGCCTTGGGCGAATTTCGTTCTATACCAACCCGATTTGAATCTCAATATCAATCGGAAAATTAATATCAAACAGAGCTGTTTCGTTCTATGCTATACCGATTTGATGCGGGCGATAAGGGGGACAAGGGCCTTGACTTCGTCGGGATTGTAATAGAACTGGCGACCGATTTGGGTGTGTCCCAGGAAACGGCGGTCGCGTAATTTCTGTAATGTGCGGGGGCTGATGCGCAGCTGCTGACAGACCTCAGGTCCTGTGAGCCACTGGTTGAGACGCTTGCCGTTTGCCTTGTGCTTCAATAACTCTACCTTTTGTACCAAGGCATCGTATCTTGACATCATCAAGTCGAATGCCTTCTTTTCCATTGTTACTACTTCCATGTTCTTGATTTTTATGGGTTTGACATTTTCGGCTGCGAAGATACGACACGAATTAGGAAAAACAATGAAAATGGAGATTTGTGGCAGTGCTTTTCCGTCGTTTGCTGACCGATAGGCAAGTAATTCAAGAAAATTATACGTGGGTCATTAATGAGTTGTTAAACGGGTATTTCGCAAATGGTTAATTTTGCCGCCGAGAAATAAAAACAACAAAGTTTGTAACATTTAAAACGGAATCAAAATGGAAGTAATAACAATGGAAAGTTCAGCCTTTAAGATGCTGACAGAACAGATTGCCGACGTGGCAAAGTTGGTAGCTCTCATATATTCCAATGCGAGAGAAAATTCCAAAAGAAGAAGCATGGAACTTGTGTTGACAAGCAGTGATGCTGCAAGAATACTTGGGATAAGCAAGCGAACCCTGCAGCGCTTGCGCTCTACCAACAGCATCGAGTACTTCATGGTGCGCGGACAATGCAGATACAGCATCAACGCTGTACAGAAATTGATTGAGGAACGAACCATTGCCAAGGAGACATGAGTATGGAAGATGGAACATTGAGACGATTGGAATTATATCTGCATGACCTGCACAAGAAGATTGACGGCATCTATGACATGCTGATGTTGAGACATGAGCGAAGCGGAGAGGACAAGGGATGCTCTGGCATCAACGAGAAGTTGCTCGACAACCAGGATCTCTGTCTTCTGTTTCAAATCTCTCCCCGTTCCCTGCAACGCTACCGCAGCCTGGGAGTGCTCCCTTACAAGCGGCTGGGACAGAAGACCTACTACACGGAGGAAGACGTGAAGCAATTTATCAAGAACAACGTGAAGAATTTCAATCAGGAGAATGTGGAGCATTATATGACTCGCATTCACCAAAAATTCAAGTAACAAAAGTATTCACCATTAAACATTTACAATTATGGTACAAAAGAAAAAGAGTGATGAACAGGACGTGCTGGTAGTCCGTGACGAGAAGACGGGCGAGATCAGCGTCGTCGCCGGACTCAGCAGAGACGGCACCCCGAAGCGAGTGCCCGCCAAGGCGGAGAATACGCCCGACTTCCTGCGCTTTGACCGCAACAGTGACCTGATGGACAGTTTCTTTAGAAACTTCTACCGCCAGTGCAAGGAGCCAAGCCGATTCGGATTTTACCGTATCGCGGCAGACCAGGTGGAAAACCTTCTCGGAGTGATGAAGGAGTTGCTGAAAGATCCTGAGGCTAACAAAGAGATTCTTTCCGCCCACAAGGTTAACACCTCTGACTTCGAGAAAGAGGCAAGAAAAGCGGCGAAGCAGGGAGAAAGAGAAAAGAATGGCGATGCGGGCACAGGGACCTCATCATCTGATGAAGAAGTCAAGTCGCAAAGTGCTGCGAATGAGAATGGGGCGACGGTTCAAAGCACTAAGGCTGAGGACGGGGAGATGGTTCGAAGCGGCAAAGTAGAGAACGAGAAAACGGTTCAAGGCGTTAAGGCTGAGGATGGTGCAATGGGGCAAAGTGTTAAGGCAGAGAGCGGGGCGACGGCTCAAAGCAATAAAAAAGAGAATGAAACAACAGTACAAACCAACAAAAAAGAGAACGACATGGAACAGAAACCAGAACAGACCGCAACCGAACAGCAGGTACAGACCGCCCCGGGTGTAAAGCAGAACCTCATTAGTGGTAACGATGTGAACCTGCAGGAACTTGGTGCCAAATATGGCATAGACTTCAACAGTATGAATGAGAAGGATATGAAAGCCCTGCTCAACTACGGCAAGACGGGGCTTGTGATTGTGAAGCCGACCTTCGGCGGTGAACAGATAGAGATACAGGCCCGTCTGTCATTCCGAAAGGACGATAACGACCAGTTGCAACTTGTGCCACATTTCGTGCGCAACGAGCCAAAACTCGATGTCGCTTACAAAGGCTATACCTTCACTCCAGAGGACAAGAAGAACCTGTTGCAGAACGGCAACCTCGGAAAGGTTGTGGATTTCCCCGACAAGAATACAGGTGAGCTGCGTCCTCATTTCATCAGTATCGACCGTCTCACCAATGAGATTGTTGACATCCCGACCAACAAGGTGCGCATACCCGATATCATCGGCAAGACACCTATTACCAAGGACGACAAGAGAGTGCTCTACTCAGGTATTCCGCTTCGCAAGGAGATTGAGCTTGCCAACGGGCGCAAGTTTACACCGCTGCTGCAGGTGAATGTGGAACAGCGTGGCGTGGAGTTCGTGCCTGGCAGCACAAGACAGGCACAAGGTCAGAAACAGAATGGAGACAAGAAGCAAAACGCTGACAAGCAGGAGCAGAAGGCAGAAGGTGATGCGGGCGGTCAGAAGAAGCAGCAAGATCCCAACCACTGGCTCAATGAGGACGGGACCATCCGCCGACTCAACACCTATTTCAAGAAGGAACTGACCGAGCAGCAGAAGGACGACTATGTGGCAGGCAAGACCATCGAGATCAAGGAAGTGCCGAACAAGAACGGCAGCGGTACCTATACCGCCTATGTGAAGTTCGACTTCGACAAGATGCAGCCACGTTCCTACCGCAACAATCCAGACCTCAAACAGGCGAAGGAACAGATTCCGACCAATGAGAACAAGGTACAAGTCGCCGTCAACGAGCAGGGCAAGACCCATGAGGCGACCAAGCACACCAAGGATCCGCTGAGTCCGGGACAGTCTGCGCCAAAGAACGAAAAGCAGCAGAAGGAACAGAACGCCGAGGAACAGAAGCCAAAGAGAAAGGCAAGAAGCGTGAAGATGTAGTTGCCGCCACTTGATCCACAGAGTTAATCATCCATCATAACAACCGACATCTGCGACCGTCTATCCCACGGTTGCGGATGTCACAAAAACAACAGACAATGAAGACAATCATCGCAGAGAAACCAAGCGTAGCCAAGGAAATCGCCCACATTGTGGGAGCTGACAAGCGTGAGGAAGGCTATATGCAGGGCAATGGCTATTATGTGACATGGGCATTCGGACATTTAGTGCAGCCAGCCATGCCGGAAACTTACGGCATGAAGGGATTCCATGCGGAGAATCTGCCTGTGATTCCCGACCCGTTCGTTCTTGTTCCCCGACAAGTCAAGACAGAGAACGGCTACAAACCAGATGCAGGTGTGCTTGCCCAGATTAAAATTATCGGCAAGCTGTTTGACAGCAGTGAGCGCATTATCGTAGCAACCGATGCCGGACGTGAGGGAGAATTGATTTTCCGATACCTCTATGCGTATCTCGGTTGCAGGAAACCTTTCGACCGTCTCTGGATCAGTTCGCTTACGGACACCGCCATCCGTGAGGGACTTCGGAACCTCAGGGATGGCAAGGAGTATGACAATCTCTATCATGCAGCCAAGGCACGAAGTGAGGCAGACTGGCTCGTCGGCATCAACGGCACGCAGGCCCTTACTATAGCCGCAGGACGTGGCACCTATTCCGTAGGTCGTGTGCAGACTCCGACCCTTGGCATGGTGTGCGAACGCTATTGGGAACACAAGCGTTTCGAGTCGAAACCGTTCTGGCAGGTACACTTCGGTGTGGTTGGTGCAGACAGTGGCAATATACTGAAGTTCACATCTGCCAACCGATGGACAGACGAAGCCACCGCAACCGACATATATAATAAGGTGAAAGATACTGGTTCTGCCATCATCACAAAGGTCGCAACCAAGCGAAAGGTGGAGAAGGCACCGCTCCTTTACGACCTCACCACCTTGCAGAAAGAAGCCAACTCCCAGCATGGCTTCACGGCAGAGCATACACTATCCATCGCCCAGAAACTCTACGAGGCAAAGTTCATCACCTATCCAAGAACATCAAGCCGCTATATCTCGGATGATGTATTTGCCACCCTTCCCAAACTCTTCAAGAATCTGGAGAATCATTCGGAATATGGAGAGAAAGTGAAACTCTTGCCTGGCAGTGAGGACTACAGCAAGAACAGCGTGAATGCAGCCAAGGTGACCGACCACCATGCCCTGCTCATCACAGAAAATGCAGCCATTGGTCTTTTCAAGGACGAGAAGATCGTTTATGACATGATATTGTGCCGGATGATTGAAGCGTTCTCGGCAGACTGCATCAAGGACATCACATCAGTATCGGCGCAAGTGGATCATGACGTCGAATTTGGCATCAGTGGCTCCATCATCCGACAGACTGGCTGGCGAGCGTTGCCGCTCAAGGAAAAGAACAACAGGCAGGACAAGGATGCAGACGCAACAGACAATGAGGTCAAGGAGCAAGTCATTCCCAACTGGCAAGAAGGACAGCATATCACTCTTTCTGGCTGCACCATCACGGAGGGTAAGACCAAACCAAAGCCATTGCATACGGAATCCACATTGCTTGCAGCAATGGAGACCGCAGGCAAAGAGATAGAAGATGATACGATGCGACAGGCAATGAAGGACTGCGGTATTGGCACACCTGCCACACGTGCCGCCATCATCGAAACCCTGCTCAAACGAGAGTACATGGTGCGCCAGCAGAAGAAACTTGTGCCGACGGAAAAAGGACTCGCCCTGCATTCCGTGGTGAAGAACATGGCGATTGCCAATGTGGAGATGACGGGCAAATGGGAGGCGGAACTTGCCAAGATTGAACGAGGTGAAGCAAGTGCAGACGGGTTCACCCATAGTATCGAAGGCTATACCCGTGAAATCACTGCGGAATTGTTAGGTTGTGACAGACTTTTCAGCCACAAGGATTCCGGCTGCCAGTGTCCTAAATGCAAGCAAGGTACCATGCAGTTCTTCGGAAAGGTAGTAAGATGCAGCAACAAGGAGTGCGGTATGCCAGTGTTCAAGCAGGTAGCAGGAAAGTTGCTCACTGATTCCGACATCACCGACTTGCTTACCAAGGGCAAGACCAGAACGCTCAATGGTTTCACCAGCAAGCAAGGCAAATCGTTCTCCGCAGCCATTGCCTTTGACGAGAATTTCAACACGAAATTCGTCTTTGCAGAGCGCAAAACAGCAGAAAAGCGAGGAAATGTGAAGAGATACAAGAAATAGTTTGTACCTTTGCCACCGAAACATGGTTCATAAATGGTGTCTTGATTCAGGATGCTTTTATTTACTGTGGATTAAGTGGCGGCACTCGGAGGGATACCGAGTGCCTTTTTCTTGCTTTCACACAAACACCAACCGCCATCCACGGTTTATTATTCACCACTTAATCCATTCAACTGACAAATGAACAGAAAGAAACAGGCACAGACAGAGCTGTCCTATTACGGATTGTATCTCTTGAACCACCTCAGGGAGAACCGTTTTCCACAAGCCAGCGATGCGGACTTTATCCGCGAACGTGCAGACCATGCCGCAGAGGTATATGAGCAGGCACGGCGTGATGCCCTCTTTGCCGATGCAGCACAAGAGCTTGCCATGGCAGCATTGCTGAAAGGTCTCCGCTTTTCCAAGTACAGCATCCTGTATGATGTTGTTGACAGTGAGTTTCCCCTGGAGGTAGCAGTAGAAGACCAGGAAGCGTTTGTCAAGAACCTCCTGCCTTTGGTTGACAACGTGTATTCCATTTACGACCTCACCGATGACGATTTTGCCCAGTCACCGGACTACGACCGGCTCTATACAGAGCTGACGGGAGCCGTTGCCCTTTTCATAGAGTCAAATGGCGTACAATAGAAAACAACGGCTGAACGACAACATCAAGGCGATAGAGACTGCATTCATCCTTGACAGGGAACAGCGCACGCCGACCGCCCGTGAGCGTCTCCTTCTGGAGCGTTACTGCGGATTTGGAGGATTGAAGTGCATCCTGAACCCTGCCAGGGAACTGGCGGATGCCGTCCATTGGGCAAAGTCAGACCTTGAATTGTTTGCTCCAACAGTGGAGCTGCATAGACTTATCCGTGAAAACAGCAAGAATGAAAGCGAGTACAAACAGTTGATGGACAGTCTGAAACAGTCTGTCCTCACGGCATTCTACACGCCGTCAGCCGTTACGGAGGCTCTGACGGATGTGTTGAAAGAGCATCAGATTATCCCCGAAAAGGTGCTTGAACCCTCGGCAGGCATCGGTGCCTTTGTCGATTCCGTCTTGGATAACAATCCCAAGGCAGACATTATGGCATTTGAAAAAGACCTGCTTACGGGAAAGATACTCCGCCATCTGCACCCGGAGCAGAAAGTGCGCATAGAGGGATTCGAGAAGATAGAAAAGCCTTTCAATGACTACTTCGACCTCGCCATCTCAAATATTCCCTTTGGCGATGTTGCCGTATTTGATCCGTCCTATACAGCCATGAAAGGCATGAGGGCACTTGTCACCAGACGCATACACAACTACTTCTTTGTCAAGGCTCTTGATACGGTAAGGGACGGTGGGTTGGTTGCCTTCATCACCTCACAAGGCGTATTGAATGCCAAAAACAACAGTGCCGCGCGTTTTATGATGCTCTATCATGCTGATCTCGTGTCAGCGATTCGTCTTCCCAACAACCTGTTCACGGAAAATGCCAATACGGAAGTGGGCAGTGACCTCATCATTCTGCAGAAAAACAGCCAAAAGGAGTCGCTGCGAGGAGACGACAACCTGCTTGATACCGTCTATAATGACGAGAACCGCATTCCGACAAACAACTACTTTCTGGAGCATCCGGAACGCATTATCCATACAACAGCAAAGTTGGATACTGACCCGTTCGGCAAACCTGCAATGATATACACGCATGAGGATGGTGTGGAAGGCATTGCAGAGGATTTAAGAAAAATGCTCAATGAAGATTTCGGAAGAAATTTTCATTTGAGCAGATATTTGGGGAAAGAGCAAACCGCCTCATGGAATGAGGTGGAACGGTGGCAAATAGAACAGACGCAACCAGAAATGGAGCACAGTGAACCAGCACTGGCTACAGGGCATACCACCTCATGGAATGAGGTGGAACGGTGGCCGGAGCAACCAAAACTGGGGCAACCAGAACCAGGGCAATCTGAACAGGCGCAACCAGAAATGGAGCACAGTGAACCAGTACTGGCTACAGGGCATAACACCTTATGGAATAAGGTGGAACGGGGGCAGGAGCAATCGCAATCGGGGCAAACAAAACTGGGGCATTCAAAACCAGAGCAACCAGAACCAGGGTTAGAACAAGGGCAATCAAAACCGGGACACAGTGAATCAGTACCGCCAACAGGGCAATCTCATCAGCAGCCGCCAGTTCAAATGACTCTGTTTGACCTTTGGGGCATGGAAGAAGATAACCGCCTAAAGAGGCATGCGATGAAGAAGAAAACTGCAGCCAAAGTGGGTGCAGCCGCCACAGGGAGTGCTGCCACCAAGAAAATGCCTAGAAAGAAAGCAAGCTCGCTGGTAAAAAATGTCAATCCGACTTTTGAAGTTGTGACAAAACCAGTGGAAAAAGAAGCAAAGCCTTTGTTGGCAGAAGCAAAGGGGCATGAGACGGCACAGAAACGCAAGACGGTAACAAGGGACGAGGTGGAACTGGAACACAAAACGGCACCAAGGGACGCAGTTGAACTGGAGCAGATAATGGCAAGGGGAAATGAGACAGTACATATGCACGAAACGCAACTGGAGCACGTGATGGTAAAGGGGCAAGAGGTGGCACGAGAAAACGAGGTGGCGCCGGGATACGAGACGACGCAGGGAAACAAAACGGCACTAGAGACAAAACCAATCCTGCCTGGGGATGAGCCATATGCAAGCATCTCTTGGGAAGAGAATCCGCCAATCAACGGCTTTTACGAGATGATGATGACCATGGCTCCCGAAGACAGGGTGCTGCTGCGCCAAAAGGCGGAACTGCACCGTCAGGAACAACTCAAGGCTTTGGGCGTTGAAGATACGCTTGATCCGAAGTTCAAGCCGCCGATGGAACCGATAGAAGTTCTTAAAGCTCAAATCGGGCATGGACAGTCGAAAGGGAACGAGACAAAAAAAGACTCCAAGACTCAGAGCACATTGAAAGAAACAAATCATGAGCGGGAACAACAAAAAGAGCAAGAAAGAAAGCGGGAAGAGCTGGCAAGGAAGAAAGAGGATGCTATGAAGCCCCGTCCGTTTGATGAGAAACTGGAAAGTTTTCATCGTGAGGGTTCTATGGTGCTCGACTCTGCCGGAAACATCGGTGTATTGAAAGACCTTACCAAGTATGGTGCTACCTTCATGCCGTTGGATCTGAATATGGAGCAGAAAGAAAAGGCGGTCTTGTATATCGCCCTCCGTGATGCCTATCAGAAACTTTACACCTATGAAGCGGAAGAACAGACGGAAAACAAGCAGATGCGTGAGAGTCTGAATGTCTATTATGATGCATTCTTCATTCGCTTCGGCAACCTCAATGCCAAGCAGAACGTGAAGTTCATCCTCATGGATGCCTCAGGGCGCGACATGCTGTCATTGGAACGGGTGGAAAACGGACAGTTCATAAAGTCAGACATCTTCGACCACCCGGTCTCTTTTTCGCTTGACGAGGTCAGTCATGTGGATTCTCCAGAGGAAGCGCTCACCGCCTCGCTCAACAAGTTCGGTCGTATCGACTTGCCGTATATGACTGAATTATCGGATATGACGGAACAGGAACTGACGGAAGCACTTAAAGGGCGCATCTATTACAATCCACTCATAGACGGCTACGAGATAGCCGACCGCTTCATTGCTGGCAATGTAATAGAGAAAGCGGAGCGTATAGAAGAATGGCTGAAGGAAAATCCCGACCATGCAATCGTGAGAGAGTCGTTGGAAGCCTTGAAGGCAAGCATTCCCGAACCGATAGCCTTTGAGGACCTGGACTTCAACTTCGGTGAGCGTTGGATACCTACAGGTGTGTATTCCGCTTACATGAGCCACCTCTTCAATACACAGGTCAGCATCGTCTATTCCGACAGCATGGACGAATATTCGGCAAAATGCAGTATGAAGACCATGGTCATCACGGATGAGTATATGGTGAAGGGCTATTACCGCCACTATGACGGCATGAGTCTTCTGAAACATGCCCTGCACAACACCTGTCCCGACATGATGAAGAGCATCGGTGAGGATGAACACGGCAACGACATCAAGGTGCGTGACAGCGAGGGCATACAGCTTGCCAATGCCAAGATTGACGAAATCCGCAACGGGTTCACTGAATGGCTGGAGGAGCAGTCTGACTCCTTTAAGGAACGCTTGACCACAATGTACAACCGGAAGTTCAACTGCTTCGTGCGTCCGAAGTATGACGGTTCTCACCAGGCCTTCCCCGGTTTGGATCTGAAAGCCCTTGGCGGAAAGTATGGAGTCAAGAGTGTGTACCCAAGTCAGAAGGACTGTGTTTGGATGCTTTTGCAGAACGGCGGCGGGATATGTGACCATGAGGTGGGAACTGGCAAGACCCTCATCATGTGTATGGCTGCGTATGAGATGAAACGCCTCGGTATGGCTCACAAGCCGATGATTATCGGACTGAAAGCCAATGTCGCGGAGATAGCTGCCACCTATCAGACAGCTTATCCCCATGCGAGGATACTCTATGCCTCGGAGAAGGACTTTTCCACCAAGAACCGTGTCAGTTTCTTCAACAACATCAAGAACAACGACTATGACTGTGTAATCATGTCGCACGACCAGTTCGGGAAGATACCGCAATCGCCAGAACTCCAACGGCAGATATTGCAGGCGGAGCTTGATACCGTGGAGGAAAACTTGGAAGTGATACGCACGCAGGGCAAAGACGTGTTACGGGGAATGCTCAAAGGCTTGGAAAAGCGAAAGCAGAATCTGGAGGTGAAGTTGCAGGAGATAGCCTATAGCATCGAGCAGCGCACCGATGATGTGGTGGATTTCCGCATGATGGGCATCGACCACTTGTTTGTGGACGAGAGCCACCAGTTCAAGAACCTCATGTTCAACACCCGTCATGACCGTGTAGCAGGACTTGGCAACAGCGAGGGAAGCCAGAAGGCACTCAACATGCTCTTTGCTATCCGTACCATACAGGAGCGGACAGGCAGAGATCTGGGAGCGACATTCCTGTCGGGAACAACCATCAGTAACTCACTGACTGAGTTGTATCTGCTTTTCAAGTACCTGCGCCCCAAGGAACTGGAGCGTCAGGACATCCGCTGTTTCGATGCGTGGGCGGCAATCTTCGCCAAGAAGACTACCGACTTCGAGTTTAACGTCACCAACAACATCGTACAGAAGGAACGTTTCCGATACTTCATCAAGGTACCGGAGCTTGCTGCTTTCTACAACGAGATAACCGACTATCGCACGGCGGAGGCGGTTGGTGTGGACAGACCACAGAAGAACGAGATTCTTCATAACATACAACCGACACCCGAGCAGGAGGACTTCATCCAAAAACTGATGGAGTTTGCCAAGACGGGTGATGCCACCATCCTCGGCAGACTGCCATTGTCGGAAACAGAGGAAAAGGCGAAGATGCTCATAGCCACAGACTATGCCCGAAAGATGGCACTCGACATGCGCATGATAGACCCGACTTGTGAGGACCATCCCGACAACAAGGCGAGCCATTGTGCCAAGATGATAGCCGACTACTATCACCGTTACGACGGTCATAAGGGCACGCAGTTCGTGTTCTCCGACTTGGGAACATATCGACCGGGCGAATGGAACGTGTATTCTGAAATCAAGCGCAAGCTGATAGAGGATTACGGCATACCGTCGTCTGAAATCCGCTTCATTCAGGAGTGCAAGAACGAGAGGGCAAGAAAGGCGGTGATAGCAGCTATGAACGAGGGTTCGGTACGAGTATTGTTCGGCTCCACATCCATGTTGGGTACAGGTGTAAACGCACAAAAACGGTGTGTGGCTATCCATCATTTAGATACACCGTGGCGGCCGTCAGACTTGGCACAGCGTGACGGTCGAGGTGTGCGTGCCGGCAACGAGATTGCCAAGCTGTATGCCGACAATAAGGTGGATGTCATCATCTATGCGGTGGAAAAGTCGCTTGACTCGTACAAGTTTAACCTCCTGCACTGCAAGCAGACTTTTATCTCGCAGTTGAAAAGCGGAGCCTTGGGAGCGAGAACCATTGACGAGGGAGCGATGGACGAGAAATCGGGCATGAATTTTTCCGAGTACATGGCTATTCTCTCAGGCAATACCGACTTGCTTGACAAGGCGAAGCTGGAGAAGAAGATTGCTTCTCTGGAGGGTGAGCGCAAATCATTCAACAGGGGCAAACGTGATTCGGAACTGAAACTGAAATCAAAGTCAGAAGAACTGGATGGCAATCGGGCTATACTCAAAGGCATGACAGCGGACTATGACAAGTTTATGAGTCAGGCGAAGAAGGACAAGGACGGGAATATACTCAATCTCATCACCCTTAACGGTCTCGAGTCCAATAATCTGGAAGTGATAGGCAAACAGCTTCAAAGGATGGCAAAAACGGAAAGGACAGATGGGGAATACAAGGAAATAGGTGCCATTTATGGTTTCCCTATCAAGGTTGTGAGCGAGACAAGCTTTGAGAGCGGTCTTCCCTTCGTTGATAACCGCTTTGTTGTTGAGGGGCATTACAAGTATCAGTACAACAACGGACATGTCGCCAAGTCGGACCCGATAGCTGCGGCAAACAACTTTGTGAATGCCCTGCAGAAGATACAAGGGTACATTGAACAGTATGATTCAAGATGCAGGACACTTGAGAAGGAGATACCGCAGCTGCAGGAAATTGCTACCAAGGTCTGGAAGAGAGAAGATGAGCTGAAAAGTCTGAAGACAGAACTGGCTGCATTGGACAGGAAGATACAACTGGAACTGGCACCACCGCAGCAGGCTGCTGAAAAAGAAGAGACGACCCCGGCAACAACACTGCCTATGAATGAAAGCGAGAGAGCTCGTCAGCCGCCACAACGGGTATGTGCAAACTATCGATTCTGATACCTTACTATTATATAGGGGCATCTTTGTTTCTTTGAAAGAGACAGAGGTGTCCCTATCATTTTTTTATAATTTACAAAAATATTTACGTATTATGTCAAGAAACAAGAAAACATCAGAGTCGTTATTCCAGTTCATGAACCTCCTCATCGTCCTGTTGCTGAAGAACGGGCAATACCGCACCTCACTGCATTACAAGGCAACCCTCAACAGCTTTAAGCGATACCGGGACAATAAGGATATTGCCCTAAGAGAGATAGATGCAGAAGTGATGCGTTCGTATGAGGCTTACCTGCATCATACGGCAGGGGTATGCAAAAATACCAGTTCCTTCTATCTCCGCATCCTCCGTTCCACCTACAACAAAGCTGTGGCAAAGGGACTGACGCCACAGCAGCATCCCTTCACTGATGTCTATACCGGCATTGCCCCAACCCGCAAGAGAGCCATACCTGCTGAATCTGTCAGCCAGATCAAGCATTTGGAGTCGGTCAAGAATCTCACTCCCAAAGAAGAGATGGCAAGAGATGCATTCCTAATGAGTTTCTATCTGCGTGGTATCTCATTCATCGATCTGGCTCATCTCCGCAAATCCGACCTCAAGGACGGTTATCTCCATTACACCCGAAGCAAGACAGGTCAACGCCTCACCATCCGATGGGAGAAGGATATGCAGGAGATGTTGGAAAAGTATCAGGCGCAGACTGCCTCCTCACCTTATCTCTTCCCTTTCCTTGTTGATGCTGGAAACAAAAGCCATGACAAAACTATTGACAAAAAGCAGGAAGAGGTGCGCCTGTATCACAATGCAGAATCCCGTATCTCCTACCATCTCAGGAAGCTAGGTGCTAAGATAGGAATCAAGGGCAAGCTCACTCTCTATGTTGCCCGCCATTCCTGGGCAACGGCGGCAAGAGACAACAATGTCTCTATGTCCGTCATCAGCGAGGCATTGGGGCATCATTCCGAAACCACCACACAAATCTATCTCCGCTCCATCAAAAGCTCAGAAGTGGATGATGCCAACGCCAAAATACTGGCAGCCCTATAAGCCACAAAAAAGAATAAAAAGAGGGATTTTGTAAAATGAACCAAAATGAACCAATTTTTCTGAATCTTTACATAAGAGACACAGAAAAACCGAAAACTTTCGTTCAATCAACGACTTAGGAAATCCTGTATAAAAAGAACAGTAAAAAAATGTTGATTTTCGTAGAATGATATTAATTTTTTAACACGCATAATTTGCTAGTTTCCAACAATTTTCGTATTTTTGCAGGGAGTTTCTGTGTCTCTTATGTAGAGATTCAGAAGAGAACGTTAAAAACGAACTTTATATTCGCGTATAGATGACAGAGACAAAAGTACAACCACAGGTTACGTCCACTATTGCAGGGGACGGCGGCGAAGCCGTGGAAAAAAGCAAAGGATATGTAGCAGAAAATGGTTTCACAGCAACAGATCCGATGCATTGGTATGTGGCTTGTGTCAGGGTGAATTTTGAGAAGAAATTTGAGATTATCATAAACCAATATTTCAAGAAAAGGAAATTTGCTTTGGAAACTTGGTTACCCTTGGAGAAACGTGTAGTGATGAATAGTCGTGGCAAACGTATCTTACGTGATGTTGTCATCCTTACCACCTTTGTCTTTGTGAGAGTTGAGGACAAAAATCTTAATGAAATCCGCTTCCGCTCCGATGTCTATAAGATGCTTTCAGAACCAGGCAAAAGTGTACCATACGCTATCCCTGATACCATATTTGAAAATTTCCGCAGAATTGTAATGACGGGTGAGGCAGAAATGCAGAATCGGCCAATTAAGAAAGGTGACAAAGTCCAGATTATTGACGGAGAACTTACTGGAGTTATAGCCTATGTACAACGCATCCAAGGCAACAAAGCCATTATTGGCAATGAAATCCGAAACATCTGTGGTGCTACTATAGAGGTTGCAATGGAACAATTGAGATTTTTCAAAAATTAGATAATAAATAGCTTTTGATATGACTGAAACAAATGTGTCATTGCATAAAGAAACTTTAGGTGTTATCGAGGCTTTCCTTAAAAGCCATGATTTTCCTGCCTCTACAACTATTTGTGAAGGGTTGGTCACCATTGTTAATCAAATTTCTGATTATCATGAAGAGGGAACAGCACTAAAACCAGACATATTGTTAATCAAGGATGAAAAGTTTTTTCAAACTCTTCCATATCAACATCATATAGCTTTGAATACAGAGCCAATACATGAAAAGTCTTTCTCTATGGCTGTAAAGATGTGTGCTCCTTTGGCTGAAAATGGATGGAAGATATATCTGTAACTGTTGGATGAAACTCATATTCAATATGGGATAGTGAATGCCTCGTTGACACAAATGAGTGTTTCTCTATTCAATCAAGTGATAGATACTCCGAAAGAGGTTGCGACTTGCGCCTATATAAGAAATATTGGCAATAAAGTGGTAGAACTGAATAGCATTACTCATCATTGTACCATTGCGTTGAGTCTAAATGATTATGAGGCGAAAATAGATGAGACTATAAAAAACTTGTAAATGTTATAATAAGCTACATTGAAGATGATTATCCTATCAAGACTGAAGCAGGCTCATATATGAAAGACATGTTGATTTCTGCTTTGAATCATGGGCATGGCAATTTGATTGCAGTAACTGACAATATAGAACAATTAAAGGCTGAAAAACATCTGCATGGAGGCATATATCTGCAAGAAGAGATAGATTTAGCCAAGTTACTTATTGATAATAATCAAGAAAAGACGGACAGAACAGCTACAACATTAAATGCTTTTACCCAGTTGGTAATATCAATGTTGAATTTTGATGGTATAACGCTGTTTAGTACCACTGGTACGATATTGGGGTATCATTTCATTGTAGATAATAAGATTGATGGTGGAAACCAAATCGTTGGAGGTTCAAGGTCAAGAGCTTTTGAAGCTTTGACCCATATCAATGGAATATCTGCATCCGATAAGAACGCCATTGTGACCATCGGTATCAAACCAAGCCGCCCGGAAACAGGCTATGGCTATATTGCCGCAGCAGAGTCAACATCCGTAGATGAAATCTACAAGGTTGAGGCTTTCAAGGAAAAGCCAAACCTGGAGACAGCCGAGCAATACCTTGCCGCTGGCAATTACTATTGGAATGCCGGAATCTTCGTTTGGAACATTGATACCATCAGCAAGGCAATCCGAACCTTCCAGCCTCAGCTTGCCAGCATCATGGATGAGATGGCTCCTTCTTTCTATACTGAACAGGAGAAAGAGGTGGTCGGCAAACTCTTCCCAACCTGCGAGAAGATAAGCATTGACTATGCCGTGATGGAGAAGTCGAAGGAAATCTATACCTTGCCTGCCGAGTTCGGCTGGAGCGACTTAGGCAGTTGGGGTAGCCTCCGTACCTTACTTCAACAAGATGAGGCTGGCAATGCCAAGGTAGGCAAGGATATCCGCTTGTATGAATGCAAGAACTGCGTGGTTCATGCAGCCGATGAAAGCAAGGTAGTAGTTCAAGGCTTGGATGGCTATATCGTAGCCGAGAAGAATGGACAGCTGCTTGTTTGCTCTTTGAAAGAGGAACAGAGAATTAAAGAGTTTGGAAAATAATTAATATCATTTCATGAAAGGAATAGTATTAGCAGGAGGAAGCGGAACACGCTTGTACCCCATCACAAAGGGTATCAGCAAGCAGCTGATACCAATCTTCGATAAACCGATGATATATTACCCAATATCAGTATTGATGTTGGCAGGTATCCGCGAGATACTCATTATTTCAACACCATTCGACTTGCCTGGCTTCAAGCGCCTCTTAGGCGATGGAAGCCAGTTCGGTGTGAAGTTTGAGTATGCAGAGCAGCCATCGCCAGATGGCTTAGCCCAAGCCTTCATTATCGGAGAGAAATTCATTGGTAATGATTCCGCTTGCCTCGTATTAGGCGATAACATTTTCTATGGTGCAGGATTAAATCAGATGCTTCATCAGGCAGTAGTAGATGCAGAGCAGAACAACAAGGCAACCGTCTTCGGTTACCGAGTTAGCGATCCTGAGCGATATGGCGTAGCAGAATTTGATGAGCAAGGCAATTGCTTAAGCATTGAAGAGAAGCCAGAACATCCAAAGAGCAATTATGCTGTAGTTGGCTTATACTTCTATCCTAACAAGGTGGTAGATGTAGCTAAGCATATCAAGCCATCCGCTCGTGGTGAGTTGGAAATCACAACAGTAAACCAGGAGTTCCTGAAGGATAAGCAACTGAAGGTACAGACCATGGCAAGAGGATTCGCCTGGCTTGATACCGGAACCCATGATTCCCTTTCAGAAGCATCCACCTTTATTGAAGTTTTGGAGAAGCGCCAGGGCTTGAAGGTGGCTTGCTTGGAAGGTATCGCATATCGTCAGGGATGGATTACCGCAGAACAGTTGAGAGAGAATGCTCAGCCTATGCTGAAGAATGACTATGGCAAGTATCTCCTTTCAATACTTGAAGAGAAAGAACAAACATTAAAAAAGAATTTAGAATATTAGAAAACAATGAATATAATCAAAACTGATATTGAAGGCGTACTCATTATAGAGCCACGCCTCTTCCGTGACGCTCGTGGCTACTTCTTCGAGAGCTTCAGCGAGCGAGAGTTTGAAGAAAAGGTTGCCCCAATCCTGGGACACAGTGTACACTTTTGCCAAGACAACGAGTCAATGAGCAGTTATGGTGTGATGCGAGGCTTGCACTTCCAACGCCCACCATATACCCAGAGCAAGCTGGTACGCTGCGTAAAAGGTAGAGTGCTTGATGTAGCTGTAGATATCCGCAAAGGATCACCAACCTATGGTAAGCATGTAGCTATAGAACTGACAGAAGACAATCATCGCCAGTTCTTCATTCCAAAGGGCTTTGCCCATGGTTTCGCCGTTCTGTCAGAAACAGCAGTCTTCCAATACAAGTGTGATAACTTCTATCATCCAGAGGCAGATGGAGGTATCTCGATTCTCGATGAAACCCTCGGTATTGATTGGAAGATACCTACAGAGCATGCCAATCTCTCTGAGAAAGACACAAAACATGCTATGCTGAAAGACTTTGATTCTCCATTCGATATCAATGTAGATTTATACTAATGGCACAATCAGTAAAAGTTAATTATATACTCAACCTTATCAATACGGGAACACAGATGCTGTTCCCATTGATAACCTTTCCTTATGTTTGCCGAGTTATAGAGGCTGATGGTATCGGACAGATCAACTTCTTCCAGTCCATTATCAGTTATATTTCCTTGTTCACTTGCTTAGGCATACCGATGTATGCCATCCGAGAGATAGCAAGAGATAGAAGTGATGTGGTACAGATGAATCGAACGGCGATGGAGATCCTGTTGCTGCATTCGATGCTGACATTGGTTGGATACGCTATCGTCGCCATCCTTTGTTTGACTGTTCCGCAGATTCAAGTCAACATACCATTGTTCTTGATTCTGAGCCTAACCATCTTTTTTACGGCTATCGGCTGTGAATGGTTTTATCAGGGAATAGAGGATTTTAAATATATCACCATACGAGGACTTATCATCAAGACGGTTTCTGTCGTTCTCTTATTCATCTTTGTGAAGAGTAAGACAGATTTGCTCTACTATGGTTGTTATACTGTCTTTGGAGTCTTAGGTGGTAATATCTTCAACTTCTTCCGTCTTCGTAAGTACATCCATCGTGAGAACATCATCTTCTCAGAACTTCATATCAAGCGACATATCAAGCCAGTCTTGAAGGTATTCTCGTTCTCTGTGGTAACCAGTATTTATCTCCAACTGAATACGGTATTATTGGGATTCTTGAAGAATGCTTTGGCGGTAGGATATTTTGCTGCAGCCACCAAGGTGATGCAAATGTTGTTGACTATGTCTGCCTGTCTTGGTTCTGTTATGATGCCACGAGCATCCCACCTCATTGCGGAGAACAAGGAAGATGAATTCAATCGTTTGATTCAAAAGTCTTACGATTTCACTTTGGCGATAGCACTTCCAATGACGATTGGTCTCATCTTCTGTGCGCCAAGTCTTATCACGGCTTTATGTGGAGTTAAGTTCGAACATTCTATATTGCCATCACAGATTATAGCACCTATTATATTAATGGTCGCAATCTCTAATGTCTTTGGCATTCAGGTGTTGTTTCCTAAAGGGAAAATCAATATCGTAACTTTGTGTTGCGGTATAGGAGCGGTTGCAGATTTGATTCTCAACCTGTGTTTGATTCCGTTTTTCTCTTATATAGGTACGTCTATAGCTTATTTGGGAGCAGAGGTAGCCACGACTGTTTCGATGTATTTCATTGGTCGCAAGTATATACCTATAATATATTTTAAGAAATCGCATCTCACTTATGTGTTGGGTTGCATTGTGATGGCTTTCGCCTTATATGGTTTAAGCCTCTTGCAACTGCCTACGCTCACCATCTTGCTTCTGCAAGGTTGCTGTGGAGTCTTAGCTTACTTCATTATCCTATGTATCTGCAAGGACGAAATAATAGTTCAAATATTGTCAAAAATAAAACGATAATTATTATATGGAAAATCATTATGATTACTTAATAGTTGGCTCCGGTCTTTTCGGAGCAACATTCGCACATCTTGCTCATAAGCAGGGCAAGAAGTGTTTAGTTATTGATAAGCGTTCTCACTTAGGTGGTAACATCTATTGTGAGAATATCGAAGGTATTAATGTGCATAAGTATGGAGCACACATCTTCCATACCTCCAACAAGAAGGTGTGGGACTTCATAAACTCTATCGTTGAGTTTAACCGCTATACTAATTCACCTGTAGCTAACTACAAAGGCAAGCTTTATAATCTGCCTTTCAATATGAATACCTTCTATCAGATGTGGGGCGTAACTACACCTGAAGAAGCCCAGGCAAAGATTGATGAGCAGAAAGCTGAAGCTGTTGCTCGTATGAAAGCTGATGGCGTAACAGAACCTCGCAATCTAGAGGAGCAAGCCCAGGTATTGATAGGAAAAGATATTTACGAAAAGCTTATCAAGGGGTATACTGAGAAGCAGTGGGGAAGAAAATGTACAGAACTTCCTGCTTTCATTATCAAACGCTTGCCTGTTCGTCTCATCTTCGATAATAACTACTTCAATGATAAGTACCAGGGTATCCCTGTTGGTGGTTATAACAAACTCATTGAAGGCTTGCTTGAAGGAGTAGAGACGAAAACGAATGTAGATTTCTTTGAAAACCGCTCTTATTGGGAGGGTATCGCTGACAAGATAGTGTTCACTGGCAAGATAGATGAATTCTATAATTATCAGTTTGGTAAACTTAACTATCGTACAGTACGCTTTGAGACAGAGATCATTGATAAACCAAATTATCAGGGTAATGCTGTTGTGAACTATACCGAGCGTGAAGTACCTTACACCCGTGTTATTGAGCACAAGCATTTTGAGATGTTTGGTCAGGAAGTGTATGAATGCCCAAAGACCGTCATTTCTAAAGAATATTCTACAGAGTGGAAGGATGGTATGGAGCCATACTATCCTGTGAACGACAAGCAAAACTCTGAGCTATATGCCAAGTATAAAGGACTGGCGGACAAGGAAGAGAATGTCATCTTCGGTGGTCGCTTAGCTGAATACAAGTATTACGACATGGCCCCTGTTATCGAGAAGGTGATGGAGATATTCTAAAGGTTAGTTTAAGATTATATTATGGCGAAAGTTAATAATATTCCTCAAATCCGCAACCTATAGGGTTTAGTGGGATTTTGCTTGCAAAGCGACAAAA
>ERZ1027273.207-NODE-207-length-23576-cov-9.754262_pt1 | contig 23576 bp, 19 predicted proteins | sample MGYA00519256_ERZ1027273 | MGnify/ENA primary metagenome ERZ1027273 (study PRJEB26926, sample SAMN06164431) | human gut metagenome | biome: ENVO:00009003; feature: ENVO:2100002; material: ENVO:00002003 | host: Homo sapiens | place: USA | collected 2012 ...
TTGGTTGCTTGCCAAAAGTTTTGCACGATGCAAAACCAGCAGAGCAAGCAACGCTAAACACCCATTTTCAAAAACATATAGGTTTATCGACAGTCTGTAATCCCCCGATTTTTGTCGGGGGATTTTTGTATTATCTTGTTATCTTGCTGTCAAACGGTCAGCGTACCGTTTTCGCTGATTTCAAGCAACAGTATCTGTTCTTCCTTGCCGGTATCGGCATTTATATATACGAGCATCTGTCTGCCGTCAGGAGATGTGCAGTGAAATTCATAGCAATAAAGCTCGTTTGTGCCTGCGGAAGGCACTACGGCAAGTGAGGTATCAGTAACTGTAAGCTCTGATGAGAGCTGTTTTCTTGCTTGCTCTGCGGTAATCTTCGGCTCGGGAAGATCACGCTTCTTGTGGTTTGTGATATATCCTCTGCCGTCAAAGCTGAGTATATCGCCGTTATCCATTGCCACGCCGACTTTGATAAGGTCGGTGTACATCGTTATATCGCCCTGTGTGCCTGCAAAGTTCACAAGGCAGACGTTGCCGTTTATCTCATAATAGGTGTCGGTTATGTGATTTATGCCGAGCATTGAGAGATATTCGCCAGCCTTTGCGACAGCCTCAAGAGCGGTGACAGAGCGAGTGGGAACACTTCTGCCGCAGAGCATATAGCTGAGATAACCTCCGTTTTTTGTCACGGCTATGGTGGTGCTGTCCTTTGTAAAGACGTAGGACGGCATTTTTCCTTGTTCATCGTTTTTGTCATCGTGTGACAAACCCACAGTGCCGCAGGCTTTCTCGGCTTTTTTCAGTGCGTCCGAAAGGGTGACTGCCGATGCGGATTTCAGCATTTCGGGATTTTTTTCGAGTATATGGTCGGAGAAGGGTCCGTCATATATAAGTGTCGGGTAGTTGTCATAGCCTTCTTCAAAATCGGTGAAGCCCTCCGTTATATATGACGGCTCATCGCTGTTTTTTGCTTCCTGCACCTCTGTTGCGGCTTTTTCAAAGGATAATTCGCCGTTTGTTATACGCTGTTCCACCTTCCACATATTGTCGGCAAGGCGGTCGGCGTATTCGCCGAGCGTTTTAAGCGATTTTCTGTCATCCTCCGTCAGCGTTTCTCCGTCGGAATAACGCTTTGCAAGGCTCTTTGAGAAGTTGCCCACCTGCGACAGAAATTTATAGGTGTTTTCAAGATGAAGCTCGGATACCGGAAGCTCGGCAAGTGAGGCTTTTGCTGTGGATGCATCGCTCCACAGCTTAGACGAAAGCTGTGTCATCATCTCCGGTGTGCCTGCATACATACCCTTGTAAAGCGTGTTCTTGATGTTGTCGATCTCGGCTGACAGATCCTCTACATTTCGTGTCATACTCTGCTCAAAGTTCCTTTTATAACGGACGGAGCTGTTCATATTCAGTGTGGCAGATATGCCTGCGGCAACCGATATGGCGGTAAAAAAGCTGATTATCCGCACAAAACAACGTTTTGAAATATACATATTATGTTCTTCCTTTCATAAAATCGGCGGTAATGCGTATACAAGGTTATTTTTTCATAAAAATTTCAGAATATACCCTGTTTTTTTATCGCAAAATGGTGTATAATTAAATAGCTTATAGATAAGTGGGTAAAGCCCATACGAAAAGGAGACGGAATTTTGATATATCTGGATAATGCCGCCACTACAAAGCCCTGCGAGCAGGCAATAAAAGCGGCTGAAGATGCCGCAAGAAGCTGTTTCGGCAATGTATCGTCACTGCACAGGCTCGGTATTGAGTCCGAAAAGCTGATGAACAGTGCAAAGAAAACGATTCTTAAAAAGCTGGGGCTGCAGGGAGAAATATATTTTACATCGGGTGCGACCGAAAGCAACAATCTTGCGATAAGAGGAGTCGCAGACGCTTATAAACGCAGAGGAAATAAAATAGTGACTACCGCTATGGAGCATCCGTCCGTAGCAAGAACGATGGATCATCTTGAAAAGCTGGGCTTTGAAATAGTCCGTTTGTCGCCTAAGGATGCTATTGATAATTTCGAGCAGTATATTGCGGATAATGTCACACAGGATACTATACTTGTATCGTGCATGGCTGTAAACAACGAGAACGGCTTTAAGGTCGATACTGAAAAGCTGTACAGACTCGTAAAAAATGCGAACAGCGAAACTATCGTTCATATAGACGGCGTACAGGGCTTTTGCAAGGTGACGCTTAAGGGCGATCTTATCAGCCTTTCGGGACATAAGATACACGGCTTTAAGGGCATAGGAGCAATGTACTGTGCGGATAAGATAAGATTCACTCCGCTTGTATACGGCGGAGGACAGCAGAAAAATCTGCGTCCGGGAACAGAGCCTACCGAGCTTATAGCGTCATTTGAGGCGGCTGTGAAGGCATATCCCACCGACCTTACACATTACAAGGAGCTGAACGGTTATCTGCGTGACAGGCTTTCGAAAATGGAGGACGTTTATATAAACAGCCCTGACAACAGCGTGTATAACATACTGAGTTTCTCTGTGCTTGGGGTGAGAAGCGAGATAATGCTTCATTCGCTCGAAGAAAAAGAGATATATGTGAGCAGCGGCTCTGCCTGTTCAAAAGGCAAGATAAGCTCGGTGCCCGACGCTTTCGGTATGAACAGCGAAAGAGCGGACAGCACTATAAGAGTCAGCTTTTCGATGGAAACAACAAAGGAAGACATTGACGCACTCTGCGATGAAATAGAAAACGGCATTTCACGGTTCAGACGTACAAAGAAAAGCCACAGGAAAGGAAACATATAATGAACGAACTTATAATGGCAAAATACGGCGAGATAGCGCTGAAAGGGCTTAACAAAGGCACTTTTGAGGATATACTCGTAAAGAATATCAGAAGAAGACTGCGTCACTGCGGTAAATTTCATTACATGAGAAAGCAGTCTACCATATACATAGAGCCTGTGGGCGAATGCGACCTTGACGAAGTTATCGAAAAGCTGAAGGTGATATTCGGTATAGGTGCATTACAGCGTTGTGCGGTGTTTGAAAAGGATTTCGAGCAGATAAAGTCGCAGGGCGTACCTTATCTTGAAAATGCACTCAAAAACGCAAAAACGTTCAAGGTTGACGCAAAGCGTTCAGATAAATCGTTCCCTATGAAAACTCCCGAAATACAGGCGGAGCTTGGCGGGGCTATACTTGAAGCGTATCCTCATCTGTCTGTAGATGTTCATAATCCCGAAATTACCGTAATGTGCGAGATAAGGGACAAGGGTGCGTATGTCAGTGCCGAGCGTATAATCGGTGCGGGCGGTATGCCTGTAGGCAGTTCGGGCAAGGCTCTGCTTTTGCTGTCGGGCGGTATCGACAGCCCTGTTGCAGGCTATATGATGGCAAAGCGTGGTCTTATTGTGGACGGTATTCATTTTGTAAGCCCTCCGTATACATCCGAGCGTGCGCTGATGAAGGTTGAAACGCTCTGCGAAAAGCTGACAAGCTATTGCGGAGATATAAGATTCTACTGCGTTCCGTTTACGGAGATACAGGAAGCACTGAGGGATAACTGTCCCGAAGAATTTTTCACTATAATTATGCGCAGGCTTATGGTGAAAATCGCCAACATAATTGCCGAAAGAAACGAGTATGGCGCACTTGTTACAGGCGAAAGCGTGGGACAGGTGGCAAGTCAGACGTTAAAGGCTATACAGTGTACCGATGCCGCCGCAGAATATCCGGTATTCCGCCCTGTTATCGGTATGGATAAGAAGGAAATTATAGATATAGCACGAAAGATAGATACGTTTGAAACATCGACCCTGCCTTATGAGGACTGCTGTACGGTATTTACGCCGAAGCACCCCAAGACACGCCCTGTGTTTGACGAGGTCATAAAGGCTGAGCAGTCGTTTGACTTTGCACCTCTCATAGAAAAGGCTGTAGAGGGTACAACGGTAAAGCTGTTCAGAATCGAGAGCAAGGAAGAACAGGAATAAGCCTTGAATTTTAAAGGAGATGTGGCATTATGAGCCGTATCGGAGAGCTTCAGCTCGATATTGACAAAACTGCCGGAAATGTAGTACAATTATTAGTTAGCAAGGGAAAGAAAATAGCCTGTGCGGAGAGCTGTACGGGCGGTCTTATCAGCGCCGCAATAACTTCCGTAAGCGGTTCTTCAGCCGTAATGGATATGAGCATCTGCACCTATGCTATAAGCGCAAAGGAGCGGTTTATAGGCGTACCTGCCGCAATAATAGATAAATACGGTGTTGTCAGCGCCGAAACCGCAGCGGCTATGGCTGAAGGGGTAAGAAAGACGGCAGGAAGCAATATAGGAATATCGGTAACAGGCATAGCAGGTCCTACGGGAGCAGAGCCGGGCAAGCCTGTCGGTACTGTATATATCGGGCTGAGCGTGGCAGGAAATACGCTGGCACGGCTTGCTTTTACCGACCCAATGCTTGCAAAAGACGAAAATGCAAGAGAATATATAAGAAAAAACACGGTGCTTACCGCTTTGCAGTGGGTTGCCGAAAACATATAATAAGAGCAAGAGAAAACACACAAGCAAGGAGACTGTTATGGAAAGCGATAACAAATTTGAAAATGATACAGGCGGCATGTCTGTTGATGAGATAATCGCAGATATTGACAGAAAGACAGCAAACGCAGCGGCGCTTGAAGAGAACTCGGTAGGCATTACGCCGGAGGGCGAAAATGAGATGTCAGACGAACAGGTCGCAGTCAGTGCGGACGAAGCCGATACTGCCGCCGAACATATACCGGTCGATGATGAAAGCACGATAGACGAGCTTTCGGGCGTCGATGAAATGTCAGACGGTCAGGAGGCACTTGAAGAAAAAAGCGCCGAATTAGCCGAAGAAGCAAACGTTGATGCGACAGCAAAAACAGAGAAGAAACCTAACTTCTTTTATCGCCTTGTAAGAGGCGTTATCCCGTGGAAAGGCGACGATACCGGACTTGTAATAAGAAAAATTATATTTATAGTGGCATTTATAGTTTTTCTGGCGACAGCTATACCGCTTCTTGCGGATATACTTTCTATGTACAAGGATGAGCAGGTAAGCAAGGGTATTTCGCAGATGTATCAGCTTGATGCCAATACGGATGTTCCCGAAAATAACAAGGATATACTTCCCTCGTTCAAGAAGCTGCTTGAAATAAATCCCGATACAGTGGGATATATAAAGATAGACGGTACTCTTGTGGATTATCCCGTTGTAAAGGGAACCGATAACGACTATTACCTTACCCATGACTTTTATAAGAACGAAAGCCGCAGTGGTACGGTAATGATGGATTACCGCAACAAAGTGACGGCTGACGGTCACTCGGGCAATCTGGTGCTGTACGGTCACAATATGGCGGTAGGCACATTCTTTGCACCGCTGAACGAATACTGGCGCACAATGTACGATTCGTATGACGAGCCGAGTAAGTCTTTCTACAAGGAGCATCCCGTTATAAGATTCGATACACTATACGAGCAGGCGGAGTGGAAGGTTTTCGGCTTCGGCATATTCAATGTTGCCGAGTCAAGAGGAGAAGTATACGGGTATAATCAGAAGCTCGATTTCACCTCCGAAGACGATTTCAACGATTATATCATAAATATAATGGACAGAAGCGATATTTTCACCGATGTCGATTTAAAATACGGCGATGATATTCTTACGCTTTCAACGTGCTGCTGGCCTTACGAGGGCAGTGGCGACACGGTAAGGCTTGCGATATTCGCAAGGAAGATAAGGAAAGGCGAAAGCGACAGTGTTGATGTGGAAAAGGCTGTGGGAAATCCTTATGTAAGGCGCTGGCAGTGGGTATACGACAAAGTAAGCGGAGGATATGACTGGTTCCAGAGCACATGGGACAGAAGAAAGCTGTTAAGCTATGATGCGGAAGACGCAAAGCGTGACAACTATTCCTTCCCGGATAAGACAGACTGACGCTAAGCCCGGTCACGTTAAATATAAGGAGCATAAATGACAACATACATGGAAAAGTATCCACGCCGTAACGGTGTGGCTGCAAAAAAGCCGGGTTTTTGGAAAAGGCTTATCAAGGGAATTATCCCGTGGAAAGGCGACAGTGTGGCGGCGGTCATCAGAAAACTGGTGTTTATAATCGCACTGATCATATTTCTTGCCACGGCTATACCGCTTGTTTCGGACGTATTTATGATGTTCCGTGACCAGTGGAGAAGTCAGGGAATATCGAACATATATATTCCCGACGGAAACAACGGCGGTGCAAGCAAGGAAATACTTCCCTCGTTCAAGAAGCTGCTTGAAATAAATCCCGATACGGTAGGCTACCTCAAAATAGACGGTACGGCGATCGATTATCCTGTTGTAAAAGGAAAAGATAACGACTACTATCTCACGCACGATTTCTACGGAGAAAAGAGCAAGAGCGGTTCTGTAATGATGGACTGCAACTGTGTGGTTTCTCCGGATGGAAATTCGGGCAATATGGTGCTTTACGGTCATAATATGGCTGTCGGCACGTTCTTTGCCTGCCTCAGTGAATACTGGAGAACGCTTTATGACAGCTATGATGCGCCATCAATGCAGTTCTACAAGGATCATCCGACCATAACGTTCAATACCCTTTATGAAGAAGCAGAGTGGAAGATATTCGGCATAGGGCTTTTCAATATCTATGAAGAATACGGTGAAGTGTACTATAATTACAATAACAAGCACGACTTTACTTCCCGTGACGACTTCAACAATTTTATAATTGATCTTATGGACAGAAGCGATATTTTCACCGATGTAGATATAGAGTACGGCGACGATATACTGACACTTTCTACTTGCTACTGGCCGTTCCGCTCGGATATGGACAATGTGCGTCTTGCGATATTTGCAAGAAAGGTACGTCCCGGCGAAAGCACCTATGTCGATGTAAGCAAGGCTAAGGTGAACACTTATGTAAAGCGTTGGCAGTGGGTATATGATAATATCGGCGGCGGATATGACTGGTCACAGAGCAACTGGGACAGAAGAAAGCTGCTCAGCTATACTGAGGAAGACGCTGAAAGGGACGGTTACACGTTTATTGACGACATAAACGACAGTGACGGAATATATGATTATAACAACGGCGACGGATATGATTACTGATATTGTCGCCTGCCATTGTGCGAGGCGGTGTGGCTTTGGAAGAACAGAATGAAACAAAAACGGCAAAACAGCCGGTCATAAGCGGCAAGGTGCTGTGGGTGGCACTCGGTGCTTGTGTGGTATGGCTTGCGGTTGTCGGCGTAATGCTGATAATGAAGCTGACACAGCCGCCTTTGCCGCCGAATATGCTGGATTATACCTGTACGCTTAATGTTGATATACCTGCCGAACCGGTTGTTCCTGAAAAGAAAAAGCCGTCAATATTGCCTGAATACCGTGAGATGTATGAAAAAAATCATGATATGGCAGGCTGGCTGAAAATAGAAGGCACCAATGTCGATTATCCTGTTATGCACGTCAAAGGGTTCGACCCGAAAAAGCCGATCGACTACGGAGAAGTGTATGATAAGAATATGTACTATCTGACGCACGACTTCGATAAGGAGTACAGCTATTCAGGGAGCGTTACGGCGGATTATTGCGCACATATCGGCAGTGATTACCGTTCACCGAATATCCTGCTGTACGGTCACAATATGTCAAACGGGACTTTTTTCCGTGATGTAAACAAGTTTGATGTTCTCTACTACGGCAGAGAGATGTATGACGAGCATCCTGTCATACAGTTTGACACGATATACGAAAAGGGTCTGTATAAGATATTTGCTATGATGCAGGTCAATGTCGAAAAAGCAGACGGTGAAGTATTCTACTATACGGCTGCATATACTTTCAAGAATAAAAAAGAATTTATTGATTACTACGCAAAGGTCCTTGACCGCAGCTTTATATACACACCGCAGGTAGATCTGAAATACGGCGATGAGGTGATCGCACTGTCAACCTGCGATTTTCCTTTCGGCAAGAGCAAGAATATAAGATATGTGCTTTTTGCAAGGAGAGTGCGTGAGGGAGAAGATCCTACGGTGGATGTATCCAAGACGATCATCAATTACGATCCGCTTTATTATGATTACTGGTACAGCGTAAACGGCGGTTCGTGGGGCGGAAGGAGCTGGGATCCCGCACTTTTAAAAGGCTATAAGCCGAAGAAGAGCAGTTGACAGAGTATTCCTATGGTAATTATCACAGCAAAAGGAAGGTTAGAAGATGCCTGATTATAAATCGGTCGTAGTATCGACCGCAGATAAGAAGAAAAAGAAGAAAAAGAAAAAGGAAAATGCCGCTTTAGCCATTGTCAAGGGTCTTATCCCGTGGAAAGGCGACAGCGTAGGCGAGATTATCCGAAAGATAGTTTTTCTTGTGTCGATAGTTGCTCTTTGCGTGGCAGTGCTTATAATTATTGATAAATATATGTTCGAGCCTGAAAGGCAGAGAAAAGAGTATCAGAGCAGCATATTACAGCTGGGAAACCACGAGCCGACCGCAGAGGAAATAGCCGAACTTCCCGAAAAAGCCATAAACACCGAATATGCGCCTTTTTATGCGATAAATAACGATTTTGTCGGTTGGCTGAGCATAAAGGGCATAAATGTAAACTATCCTGTAGTACAGGGCGAAAACAATACCGAATATCTTGAAAAGGACTTTTACGGTAATTACAGCAAGAACGGTACTATTTTTGCTGATTACGAGAACGAATTCAAGAATACGGGCGAAACGTCCGCAAATACGATCCTTTACGGTCATAACCTGCGTACCGAAAACTTCTTTGCTGAAATAACCGAGTACAGACGAGTTGACCTTGACAAGAGCCTTGAGTTTCTGAAAGAGCATCCTGTGATCGAGTTCAATACGCTGTACGAAAAGGCAAAGTATAAGATATTCTCTGTAATGCTTATCAATACGAGGGAGGAATACGGCGACGTGTTCAATTATCCCGCCATACTGAATTTTGCAAACAGGGATGAATTCAATTATTTCACGTCCGAATGCCTTGACAGGAGCGAATTCTTCACAGGCGTTGATATGAAATACGGCGATAAGTTCCTTACGCTGTCCACCTGCGAGTTCGAGGTAGGTCTTTACGATATGCGTATCGTTGTTGTTGCGAGAAAGGTTCGTGACGGCGAGTCTGATTCGTTCACAGACAAGCAGATAGACAGCTTCAAGCGTAACCCCGACCCCAAGCAGTGCCGGACGATAAGAGAGCTTTACTATTACGGCGAGGAATGGAGCGGAAGGTACTGGGATCCTGCGTGGATAGAAGGCTTCAAGAAGGATAGTTCGTTCAAGACGGAAAGCTCCGACTGATAAAAGAAAGCGGAAAATGTAACATAAAGGAGGAATTTAATGCAGAAGGCATCAATAGGAAAGATACTGCTCGCTCTCGTTATATCCTGCGTATACATTTACCTGTTCGGAATAGTTCAGGTCGTTCATGTAAGCGCAGACAATGAAAGAGAGATAGAGGTATCTATCCCTGAAGTGACAATATCTGCCGAAACCGAGAAAACTCCCGAAACTACAACAATTAAGCTGCAAGACGACAAAAAACCTACACTTGCCGATGTAAAGGCACAGACTACAGCAACCACCAAGGCGGAAACTACCACAACTACGGTAAAAAAACGCACACCCGCACCTGCGGCAGATAATACCGTTATAATCCCCGAAACAACAACTGTCACAACAACCACCACAGCGGCAACAACTGCCGCACCGGAAACCACAACGGCTGAAACAACATCTGCGCCGACACCGACGCCCGATAACAGCGGTGAGGAGCAGTTATCGGTATACGACCAGGTGACCGGCACATATTACACGGCAGGTGCAAGAGAGATAATTGCGAGAGCGGTAGTCGGCGAGATATGGAACGAGTTCCCCGATGAAGCGGTAAAAGCGCAGGCGGTAGCGGAATACACCTATATCAAAAAGAACAACGAAATGGGCGTCAGCCCCACGACAGCACTAAAAACAGACGTATATGACAGGATATACAAGCTGGTTGACGAGGTGCTGGGCGAAGCCATCTACTATAACGGCGAGATGATACAGTGTTCGTTCTTTGTGTCCTCGTGCGGCTATACCAACAGTGCCGAAAATGTATGGGGTGTTGATTATCCGTATCTCAGAAGCGTTGATTGTCCGCTTGACAAGACGACCGACCCTAACTGGGGCAGTACCGACAGCTATTCTTCGGATTATATAAAGAACGCTGTGCAGAATACACTCGGAATAGCACTCACAGGCGACCCGTCAAAGTGGTTTAAGATAAATTCAAGACTTGATAACAGGGAACACGGCTGGGTAACGTCAATTTCTGTCGGCGGTATGACAAAGGCAAACGGCAAGACAATAGACGGCAGAACGATAAGAGAAAAGGTACTCGGTTATTCGCTGAAAAGTGCGGCTTTTGATCTGAAATACGACAAAAACAGCGATAAGTTCATCTTTACGACCTACGGTCACGGTCACGGTGTGGGAATGTCGCAGTACGGCGCAAAGGCTCTCGCCGAAAACGGCTACACATATAAGCAAATTTTACAGCATTACTTCACCGGCGTGGAGATACATTAAGATTATTGCGAAAGGACATCGGGAGGTGTCCTTTTTATATAATTGACAGTGACGATATATTGTGATATAATACTGATATGTTTAATTTTACGGAGGAGGCATCATGAATACCAACACACGCAAAACCAACATCTTTATCACGATCGGAGCAATAACATTACTTGTTCACGCAATCGGATTTCTACTTCCGTGGTGCAATATGAACGGAGTTAAAGTTCAAGAGGGACTTGCATTTATCGCAGGCGGAAGCTGGGTCGCAATTGCTCTTTGTTTGGGTTTCGAACTGTATTTTGCATTTGTCAGATGGCAAAGCAGAAAGCTTGTGGCAGTATGTAGGATTCTGTCGGTTGTAGCATCGGTAGCGGCACTTGTAATTGAGCTTATTATAATATCGAGTATAAAAATCAACATAGCAAGCTTCGGAGTCGGCATTTACCTTTGCATTATTACACTTGCGGTAAATATAATATGCTGCACGGCTGTATGCGTGCTGTCGATAAAAGACGGTACGGTACAAAAAGCGTGACGATAATAAAAGGACATCGGGAGGTGTCCTTTTATTGTATTATAATAACCTCAGACTCAAAATCCGAAAAGTCGGATTTTAGCACGCATAACTGCGTGCTTACTGCTTCGCAGTGTCTGAGTACATTTTTACATTGATCGGTTTTGCTTTCGGCAAAACTGCGGCGTTCCGCCGCTGTGCCTTCGGCACACGCAATCATGTTATAATGCGGTTTCGCCATTGACAAAAACGCTGTATAGTGTTAAAATAAAACGATAGGATTTTTTATCCGTTATTATAAATAATCTGAGTGTAAAGAAAAAGGAATGAAAGAAATGAGAAATCTGACGGGTGCAGATATAATCTGCGAATGTCTGATAGAGCAGGGCGTTGACACCGTTTTCGGCTATCCCGGCGGCGCAGTTCTGAACATCTACGACAGCTTATACAATTACAGCGACAAAATACATCATGTTCTGACGGCACACGAGCAGGGCGCAAGCCATGCGGCTGACGGCTACGCACGTTCGACAGGCAGGACGGGCGTTGTTATAGCAACATCGGGTCCGGGTGCGACAAACCTTGTAACAGGTATCGCAACGGCTTATATGGACAGTGTGCCTATGGTGGCTATTACGGGCAACGTTGCTTGTTCGCTTTTAGGCCTTGACAGCTTCCAGGAAGTTGATATAACAGGCATCACAATGCCGATAACAAAGCATAACTTCATCGTAAAGGACGTAAACAAGCTGGCAGATACACTGCGTGAGGCTTTCTACATAGCAGGAAGCGGAAGAAAGGGTCCTGTCCTTGTCGATGTTCCCAAGGATATAACGGCGCAGAAGGCGGATTTTGCAAACAAGCCCTTAAAGCCGTATACGGTAAATGTTACTATGCACCAGGACGGCTGTATAGCAAAGGCGGCGGAGCTGATTAAGAATGCTGAACGTCCGTTCCTTTATACAGGCGGCGGTATCTACGGCGAGGACGGAGCAAAGACATTAAAGGCTTTTGCCGAGCTTATTGACGCTCCCGTATCATCTTCGCTTATGGGTCAGGGCAGCTTTGACGAAACCGACAGCAGATATATGGGTATGCTCGGTATGCACGGAACAAAGACGGCAGCAGAGGCAATAAAGAACTGCGACCTGTTCATCGGTATCGGCACAAGATTCTCAGACAGAGTAATAGGTAATCCGCAGACCTTCGCCCCCGATGCAAAGGTACTTCATATAGACATTGATCCTGCTGAAATAAACAAGAACATAAAGGTTTATCATCAGGTTATCGGCGACAGCACAGATGTTATGAAAAAGCTGATAAAGCTAATTCCTCAGCAGTCGCACAGCGGCTGGATGGGCAAAATAAAGACGTGGGAGAAGCAGTACGAGTGCAGGCAGAAAGGCACAGACAAGCTTACTCTTACCCCTCAGCACCTTATTGAAACGCTTGACAAGCTGACAGGCGGCGAGGCACTTATCGCAACCGAGGTAGGTCAGTCGCAGATGTGGGCGGCTCAGTATTACGCATATAAGCACCCCCACCAGCTTATCACAAGCGGCGGTCTTGGCACTATGGGCTACGGACTTGGTGCGGCTATAGGCGCAAAGTGCGGCAACCCCGACAAGACGGTCGTAAATATTGCAGGCGACGGAAGCTTCCATATGAACTTAAACGAGCTTGTAACGCTGTCAAAGCACAATATACCTGTAGTTGAGCTTGTTATCAACAATAACGTTCTCGGTATGGTACGTCAGTGGCAGAGATTGTTCTACGGCAAGAGATTTTCACAGACGACGCTTGACCGTCCTACAGACTATATGAAGCTCGGAGAAGCGTTTGGCATAAAGTCGTTTGTTATAGACAGCGAGGACAAGTGCGAGGAGATACTGCGTGAGGCTCTTGAGGTTTCAAAGACAGCCCCCGTGCTTATCGAGGCGAGAATAGACAAGGATATAAACGTTCTTCCTATGGTACCGGCAGGAAAATCCATAACTGAGCCTATCCTTGAGATAGAAATCGACGACTGAACGGAGGCAGAAAAATGACAGAGAGAAACGTAATTTCCGTCTGCGTAAACAACGGCATCGGCGTACTCGGCAGAGTAACGGGTCTGTTCAGCCGCAGAGGATATAATATAATAAGTCTTAACGTTGCGGAAACCGAAAACCTCGGCATTTCCCGTATGACGATAGTCGCAGACGGCGACGAGGGCGTGATGGAACAGCTGGTAAAACAGCTCCGCAAGCTCTATGACGTATCGGAGGTCAAGGTACTGCATAACGCTGTATGCCGTGAGCATATCATTATGAAGGTCGGCAACGGCCCTGCGTCACGTCAGCCTGTGATAGAGATTGCAAATCTTTTCAGAGCGAAGGTCGTAAACGTAGCGGAGAGCAGGCTTATGCTTGAGCTTACGGGCGAACCCGAAAAGATAGATTCGTTCATAGGACTTCTCCAGCCCTACGGAGTAAAAGAGATCGTAAGAACGGGTATTTCGGCACTTGAACGTGATTAACGTAAACAAATCATAAGGCACAGCTTGTAACGAGCGGCAGAAGAAAGGCAGGACAAACACATGGGCATGACAATGAGCCAGAAGATACTGGCAAAGCACGCAGGACTTGAAAGCGTAAGAGAGGGACAGCTTATAAGAGCAAAGCTGGATATGGTACTCGGTAACGATATTACAAGCCCAGTTGCGATAAACGAGTTCAACAAGGCAGGCTTCGGCGGCATATTCAACAAGGATAAGATTTCTCTTGTAATGGACCACTTCACACCGAACAAGGATATCAAGGCGGCTACTCAGTGCAAGCAGTGCAGAGAGTTCGCAGGAAAGTACGATATTACAAATTATTACGATGTAGGCGAAATGGGCATCGAACACGCACTCCTTCCCGAAAAAGGTCTTATAGGCCCCGGTGAGCTGTGCATAGGCGCAGACAGCCACACCTGTACATACGGCGCACTCGGTGCATTCTCAACGGGCGTAGGCTCGACCGATATGGCGGCAGGTATGGCAACAGGCGAGGCGTGGTTTAAGGTTCCCTCCGCTATAAAGTTCAATCTTACAGGAAAGCTTAACAAGTATGTAAGCGGCAAGGATGTTATTCTTCACATAATCGGTATGATAGGCGTTGACGGCGCACTGTATCAGTCTATGGAATTTACCGGCGAGGGCTTGAAGAGCCTTTCGATAGACGACAGACTTTGCATTGCCAATATGGCTATTGAAGCCGGCGCAAAGAACGGCATATTTGAAGTTGACGAGATAACAATGGCATATATGAAGGAAAGAGCAGACCGTGACTTTGATATATTCAAGGCTGACGAGGACGCTGTATATTCAAGAGTTATCGACATTGACCTGTCAACCGTAAAGCAGACGGTTTCATTCCCTCATCTGCCCGAAAATACAAAGACTGTTGACGAGATTACAGAGGATATAAAGATTGACCAGGCAGTTATAGGCTCATGTACAAACGGCAGAATAAGCGATATGCGTATTGCCGCTGAGATTCTCAAGGGTAAGCATATTGCAAAGGGTGTAAGATGTATAGTTATCCCCGGCACTCAGAAGGTATATCTCCAGTGCATAAAGGAAGGCCTTGCAGAGATATTTGTAAATGCAGGCTGTGTGCTTTCTACTCCCACCTGCGGTCCGTGTCTTGGCGGTCACATGGGTATACTGGCGGCAGGAGAACGTGCTATTTCCACCACAAACAGAAACTTTGTAGGAAGAATGGGACACGTTGACAGCGAGGTTTATCTTGCAAGCCCGGCAGTTGCGGCGGCAAGTGCTATAGCAGGTAAGATAACAGGCATAAAGTAAGGTGAGAATATGGTAAAGCATATAATAATCTGGAACCTGAAGGACGAGCTTTCGGCCGAAGAAAAGAAGGAAAGATGCCGCCTTATAAAGCAGGGGCTTGAAAGCCTTGCAGGCAAGATAGACGGACTTCTTGAAATAAAGGTCATAACCGATATTCTCGGCTCTTCCACGGGCGACCTTATGCTTGACAGCACATTCGAAAGTGCAGAAGCGTTAAAGGGCTATTCCACTCATCCCGAACACGTTAAGGTAGCCGACAGCACGGTAAGACCTTATACGGCAAGACGCAGCTGCGTAGATTTTGAAATATAAGAAAGGACAGACATATATGAAGGCACACGGTACAGTACACAAATACGGTGACAACGTTGATACCGACGTTATCATTCCTGCAAGATACCTTAATACAGCCGACCACAAGGAGCTTGCAAGTCACTGTATGGAGGACATAGACAAGGACTTTGTAAAGAATGTAAAGGACGGCGACATTATAGTCGCTAATATGAATTTCGGCTGCGGAAGCTCAAGAGAACACGCGCCTATCGCAATCAAGGCAAGCGGAATTTCCTGCGTTATCGCAAGCACATTTGCAAGAATATTCTACCGCAACGCTATCAATATCGGACTTGCAATCTTAGAGTGCGACGAGGCTGCCAAGGATATTGAGAACGGCAACGAGGTCGAGGTTGACTTTGATACTGGAGTTATCACAAATGTGACGAAGGGCTGTACATACAAGGCTGAGCCTTTCCCCGAATTCATCAAGGATATAATCAACAATGGCGGCCTGCTGAACTCCTTAAAGAAGTAAGACCGCAGAAAGCGTTATGCTATGAGGGTAGATATAAAAGCGTTATCGGACAGCAAACTGCAAGAGCAGGGTTTTAACAATACATCGGGCGGAATGCACGGCTTCGGACTTTATACGGATGATGTGCTGTCTGCTGTCTGCATAACAACAGAAATACCCGACAGCCTGAACAAAGAGGTCAGACTGGAGAAGCTGTTTGTCTGCGAGAAAGAAAGGCATTACGGCGTTGCCAGAAAACTGCTGAACCACACGCTCAGAACAATGCGTGCCTGCGGATATAAGTATGCCGTAGCGACCCCCGACAGCGAGGACGCAGTGCGATTTCTTGTCAGATTCGGCTTTGAAAAGGCGGAGGGAAAATCCGCTTTATACAAAATAGAGCTTTAAGCTCAGAGAAAGGATATTACCTATGGAAAAGAATATTGCCGTTATCAAGGGCGACGGAATAGGTCCTGAGATAGTTACCGAAAGCATGAAGGTGCTTGATAAGGTGGCTGAAAAGTTCGGTCACAAGTTCAACTACACACAGCTTCTTATGGGCGGATGCTCGATTGACGCAAACGGCGTACCGCTGACCGATGAAACAATAGCCGCCTGCAAAGCGTCAGACGCTGTGCTTATGGGCTCTATCGGCGGTGATACGACAACATCGCCGTGGTATAAGCTTCCTGCAAATCTGCGTCCCGAGGCAGGTCTGCTCGGTATAAGAAAAGCACTCGGACTGTTTGCAAATCTTCGTCCCTGCCTGCTTTATCCGGAGCTTGCAGGCGCTTGCCCCTTAAAGACAGAGATAAGCGCAAAGGGCTTTGATATGCTCATTATGCGTGAGCTTACCGGCGGTCTTTACTTCGGTGCAAGAAAGACGGAAGAAGTAAACGGCGTTATGACAGCTACCGACACGCTTACATACAGCGAGGACGAGATCCGCAGAATCGCAATCAAGGCATTTGACGTTGCGATGAAGAGAAGAAAGAAGGTAACAAGCGTTGACAAGGCTAACGTTCTTGATTCTTCAAGGCTGTGGAGAAAGGTCGTTACCGAAGTGGCAAAGGATTATCCTGAGGTCACTCTTGAGCATATGCTCGTTGACAACAGCGCAATGCAGCTTGTAAAGGACCCTGCACAGTTTGACGTTATGGTAACGGAGAATATGTTCGGTGATATTCTGTCGGACGAGGCAAGCATGATTACAGGCTCTATCGGTATGCTCCCCTCTGCCAGCATGAACGAAACAAAGTTCGGTCTGTATGAGCCGAGCGGCGGTTCTGCTCCCGACATTGCAGGTCAGAACAAGGCAAACCCGATAGCTACCATACTTTCAGCCGCAATGATGCTCCGTTATAGCTTTGATATGGTGAAGGAAGCTGACGCAGTTGAAAATGCAGTAAGCAAGGTGCTGAAGGAAGGTTTCCGCACAGGCGACATCATGAGCGAGGGTATGACAAAGCTGTCCTGCTCGGAGATGGGCGACAAGATAGCAGAGAATATATAACAATAATTTCAGCCGCAGTGAAAACTGCGGCTGATTTATATGCATAAAAAGAAGCTGTGACGGAATATTACTTTCCGTCACAGTTGATTTATTTATCTTTGGTCTTACTGCTGAATACCGTTATTGTTGATGTTGTTGTTTGTGGTGCCGGCAGTAGTGTTGTTAACGGGTGTAGCGTAATTTGCGTTGCTGTAGCCCGTGCTTGCGTTGGGGTTATAGGTGTTGTTCATATTGGCATTGTAGCCGTTATTCATATTGGGGTTATAACCGTTGTTCATGTTGGGATTGTAGCCGTTATTCATATTGGGGTTGTAACCGTTATTCATATTGGGGTTGTAACCGTTGTTCATATAGGGGTTGTAGCCGTAGTTCGTGCCGGGCTTGTAGAAGTCCTCATCCTTTGCGCAAAGAAGGAGAATACCGCCTATCATATTGCAGAATAAAAGAACGCATACGCTTATGCCCGTTGAGGGACGCTGACCCTTGCTCATCTGGCTTAATGCGATACCGCCGAAGATAAGCGGAAGTATTACCCAGAAGCCGCAAACCATACCGATGATTATAAATACCTGTGCTGCTGTTTTCATAATTTCATACCTCTTTTTTCAATAAGTGACACACATTCCGATTTTATGTGTCTTATGTCAGTATATCACATTGATACCTGCGTGTCAATATTTTCTTGCGGTCGGAATTTATTTTATGGTGCAGATCATTTGTCCTTGCGGTTATTATAGAGGAACATAGCAACGCCTACACCGCATATTATCACATATCCTATAAAGCTCCATATATCCGGCAATTGCGAGAACAAGATAAATCCGAGCAGTGCCGAAAAGATTATCTGCGAATAATCGTATACCGATATTTCCTTTGCAGGAGCGAATTTATATGCCGCTGTGATGCTGAACTGACCGCCTGCCGCCGCAAGTCCGGCACCGAGCAGGACGAGCCACTGCTGCCAGGTCATAACGTGAAAGTCAAACAGCAGGAACGGCAGTGTTACAAGGCAGGAGAAGCCTGAGAAGAAGAACACGATATAAGGTCCTTTTTCGCCTCTGATACCGAGCCACCTTACCGCCGTATAAGCCGCACCTGCGCCCATACCGCCGAGAAAACCGAGCAGTGACGGCACAAGCTCCAGATTTGCAAGGCTCGGCTTTATTATAAGCAGACTTCCTGCAAATGCGACTATTACACCGAACGTCTGCACTAAATTTGTGCGTTCCCGAAGAAACAGCGCCGAAAATACGATAACGAAGAACGGCGACATTTTGTTCAGCATTGCCGCATCGGATAATGCCAGATGATCTACCGCATAGAAGTTGCAGAGTATTCCGAGCGTACCGCACACCGAGCGTATCAGCAGTGCGCCGATGTTGCTTTTTTTCTGCGGCAGAAAAGAGCCTTTCTGCCTTATCAGTATCGCCGCCGCAAATATGAAAGCGACAAGATTTCTGAAAAAGCTCTTTTGTACAGACGGCAGATCGCCTGCCAGCCTTACGAAAGCACCCATAAAAGCAAAGCAAAAGGCGGAGCTGATAATGCACAGCACGCCTTTGTGCTTCGGGGATATTTTACTGAGAATTTCCGCCATACTCAACCACCTGTTTTTGCTTCGTCAAACGGCAGTAGTACGGTTTCGGGCAGTGTTATTTCTCCGCCCGATGAGAAAAGCTCGGGGCGGTCGAACTTGTAGCTTATCCTGAGCGAACTTACAGCCTTTGTTATCTCTTCGTCGGTAAGTCCCGACCTGTCGATAACGAATATGAGCGAAACCTTACTGCTGTTGAAACGGTCTATTGACGAAATGTTTGTTTCCTTCAGTACAAAAGCCTGTTTGTCATACGGTATATCGTCAATGGAGAACTGTATGTTGCTTATTTTATACATACCGATGTTTGTAAAATCAAACACCATCTCAACACGCAGATAGTTTTCGGATTTTGTCATATCAAAATCCGTGTCGCTCAGCAGCTTGCTTGTAGACCTACTGTCAAGGTGAGTGCCGTCCTTCAGCTTATCGTATACGTTTTTTATCATATTGTCAAAGCTCTGTCCGCTGTAGCTGTACAGCCGTGTGTACGCATATTGTGCCTTTACGGGAAAAGCAAACTGCGTAACCACGACTATAACCGCAACAGCCACGACCAGCACCCATATGAGCGCCTTTTTAACTGCATTGTGTCCGAAAAGATTTGTCAGCGTCTGTTTAAAACTCATACTTTCTTTACGCCGAGAGTTACGTTCTCGCCGTTTATATCCTGTTCCTTTGTAAATCCGTCTGTCTTGCCGGTCACTATATCGTCAGCAAGAGTATCCTCTGAGATGCTGTCCTTGTTGCGTGTCAGTATCTCGGCTACCTTGTCACTGCCGTCGCAGTAGATAACGATATGATCCATAACCTCAAAGCCTGCGTCCTTACGCATCGTCTGAATCTTGCTCACAATCTCTCTTACGTTACCTTCTTCGATAAGTTCGGGTGTAAGCGTTGTGTCAAGAACTACCGTGTAGCCTCTGTCGGTCACTACCGCATAGCCTTCCTTCTGATGCTCGTCTATAAGCAGGTCGTCCTTTGCAATCTGAACATCGCCTGTTGAAAGTGTAAGCGTCATAGCGCCTGTTTCACGGATTTCATTCATAGCCTTCTGACCGTCAACCTCAGCGAGCTTTGTTCTGACCTCGCCTATCTGCTTGCCGAAACGAGCGCCGAGCGTCTTGAGCTGGGGCTTGAAGGTGTAGCTTGTGAAGTGGTCGGTGTTATCTATAAAGCTGATCTCCTTGATGTTAAGTTCATCCTTGACAATATCGGCATACATAGGTTCAAGCGTCTTGTCACCCTTTACCATTATCTTTGATATAGGCTGTCTGTTCTTGATGTTAGCGGCATTTCTTGCGGCACGTCCGAGCGTTACAACGGTCAGAACGGTGTCCATTTCTTCCTCAAGGTGCTTGTCGATAAGCTTTTCATCTACTGTGGGGAAGTCGCACAGATGTACGCTTACGGGTGCGTTCTTGTCAAGCGAGCAGACAAGGTTTCTGTAAATATCGTCGCATACGAAAGGAGTCATCGGAGCAGATGTCTTTGCGATAGTCACGAGCGCTGTGTACAGCGTCATATATGCGTTTATCTTATCCTGTGTAAGCTCCTTTGACCAGAAGCGCTCTCTGCTGCGGCGGACATACCAGTTACTCATCTCGTCTACGAAATCCTGTAATGCTCTTGCGGCTTCGGGGATCCGGTAGTTTGCAAGGTTATCGTCAACCGCACCTACAACTGTGTTCAGTCTTGATAACAGCCACTTGTCCATAACGCCGAGCTTTGAAACATCAAGCGTATACTTGGTAGCGTCGAAATTGTCTATATTAGCGTACAGAACGTAGAATGCGTAGGTGTTCCACAGAGTAGAAATGTACTTTCTCTGACCCTCGTTTACTGCTTTTGCGTGGAATCTGTTGGGAAGCCACGGAGCAGAGTTTGTATAGAAGTACCAGCGTATAGCGTCTGCACCGTGTTCGGCCAGTGACTCGAATGGGTCTACTGCGTTGCCCTTTGACTTTGACATCTTCTGACCGTCTTTATCGAGTACAAGACCGAGAACGATAACGTTCTTGTAAGGAGCCTTGTTGAATAAAAGCGTTGAGATAGCGAGCAGTGAGTAGAACCAGCCTCTTGTCTGGTCAACTGCCTCGGAGATAAAGTCAGCGGGGAACTGCTGTTCAAACTTTTCCTTGTTCTCGAAGGGATAGTGATGCTGTGCGAAGGGCATAGAACCGCTGTCGAACCAGCAGTCGATAACCTCGGGAACTCTCTTCATCTGCTTACCGCAGTGAGGACACTTTATCGTAACCGCATCAATATAAGGACGGTGAAGCTCTATATCGTCAGGGCAGTTGTCAGACATTGACTTAAGCTCCTCGATACTGCCTATAGCGTGCTTGTGACCGCACTCGCACTCCCAGATATTAAGAGGAGTACCCCAGTATCTGTTTCTTGAAAGACCCCAGTCCTGAACATTTTCAAGCCAGTCACCGAAACGGTTCTTGCCGACGCTTTCGGGTATCCAGTTTATCGTTTCGTTGTTTCTGATAAGGTCGTCCTTGACAGCGGTCATCTTGATGAACCACGATTCTCTTGCATAGTACAGCAGAGGAGTGTCGCATCTCCAGCAGTGCGGATAGCTATGCTCAAACTTGGGTGCGTCAAACAGCAAGCCCTTTTCGTCAAGGTCCTTAAGCACCATAGGATCGGCTTTCTTTACGAATATGCCTGCGTAAGGTGTTTCGGCGGTCATATTACCTTTGCCGTCAACAAGCTGTACGAAAGGCAGGTCATACTTTCTGCCGACCTTAGCGTCATCTTCACCGAATGCAGGAGCGATATGAACGACACCTGTACCGTCTGTCAGCGTTACATAGTTGTCGCATACTACATAATAGCCCTTCTTGTGCTGTTTTTCACATATCTCAACGGCACAGTCGAATAAAGGCTCGTACTCCTTGCCCTCAAGCTCTTTACCTGTGTATTTCTCGATTATCTCGTAGGGGGCTGTGGGCTTATCGCCGCCGAGTACCTTATCGCACAGAGCCTCTGCAAGATAATATGTGTAGCCGTCTGCTGTCTTTACCTTTACATAGGTTTCATCAGGGTTTACGCAGAGTGCAACGTTTGAGGGAAGTGTCCAGGGAGTTGTTGTCCACGCAAGGATATAAGCGTCCTCGTCCTTTACCTTGAAACGTACAACCGCAGAACGTTCCTTTACATCCTTATAGCCCTGAGCTACCTCGTGGCTTGAAAGCGGAGTTCCGCAACGGGGGCAGTAGGGAACTATCTTGAAGCCCTTGTATAAAAGACCCTTTTCCCATATCTGCTTTAATGCCCACCACTCAGACTCGATAAAGTCATTGTGATAGGTTACATACGGATCGTCCATATCAGCCCAGAAGCCTACTGTACGTGAGAAGTCCTCCCACATACCCTTGTACTTCCATACGCTTTCCTTACACTTTGTTATGAACGGGTCAAGTCCGTACTTTTCAATCTGATCCTTACCGTCAAGACCGAGCATCTTCTCAACTTCAAGCTCAACGGGAAGTCCGTGAGTGTCCCAGCCTGCCTTACGGGGAACGTCATAGCCCTTCATTGTGCGGTATCTCGGAATCATATCCTTGATAACACGGGTAAGAACGTGACCGATGTGGGGCTTACCGTTAGCTGTAGGTGGACCGTCATAGAATGTGTAGGTCTTGTCGCCCTTTCTCTGCTCCATGCTCTTGCGGAATATGTCGTTGTCGTGCCAGAACTTCTCTGTCTGCTTTTCTCTCTCGACAAAATTTACCGAGGTCGGTACTTTTTCATAAAGTGACATCTTTTCTCCTCCTGTTTTGCAATTCACCTTGCCATATAAATCTCTTCGGCAAAAGCCGGAAGTTATATGGGGTGGGGGTCTGCCCATTGCATATTATTTTATTCTTTGCGTTTGCGGAAAATAAAAAAGCCCCTATCCTCCGAAAAGGATAAGGACTATAATTTCATAACAGTCTTTATAACCACCGTTTCGTCATTCCGTCAAATGCGTTCCTTTTAACGTTGGAAAAACGTCCCGTTCTACTCTCGCCTTAAACGACAATTTCGGCGGGCAGCTTGGAGGTGATATTCATACGGTAACTCTGCACCGACCTCTCACCGTCGTCGGCTCGCTTTGGCTTTATATCCGCACTACTGTCCTCGTCACAGCCTTTAAATATCATACACATTGATTATACAATCAAATTTTCCCTTTGTCAAGCGTTTTGTCAATTTTATTTTAAACGGCTTGTTGTTTATGAGTATAGCACAACAAAGCGGCGGGTCCGGGCTTATCATAACAATCCGAGCCTAAGGTTACAAAACGGTAACAAATAGTTACAAATTAGTTACAGTTTCAGGTTTTCTATTGTGAAGAAATTTTGTTTGTGATAGAATATTTGTATAAGATATTTTGGGTAAGCGGGAAATTGACAGGAGGCGCAAGCCCATACCTTATCGGAAGAATATACGGATATATTGCTTTGGCACGGGTCGGAGTAAATTCGGCAATAAGGAGAAAAATATGATTTACACCGTGAAAATCGGACACATTTATATAAAATGACTGCGACAGTCTTTCGTATGTGCGTAATGTACTTCAGCCTTACGGAAAAGCTATCGCACGATATGTGAATCAAAGAGTGTGCTGAGACTATAAATTAAGACAGATATAAAGGAGAAAAAATATGAGTAAAATATGTCTCAACTGCAAACGAGAAATAGATGAAAACGTAAAATTCTGCCCGTTCTGTGCGGCT
>ERZ1027273.230-NODE-230-length-21573-cov-6.629891_pt1 | contig 21573 bp, 37 predicted proteins | sample MGYA00519256_ERZ1027273 | MGnify/ENA primary metagenome ERZ1027273 (study PRJEB26926, sample SAMN06164431) | human gut metagenome | biome: ENVO:00009003; feature: ENVO:2100002; material: ENVO:00002003 | host: Homo sapiens | place: USA | collected 2012 ...
AACAGTGTACAGTGCGGTCATATATAGCAGTGAGCGACACAGCGACAGTGTGAGCTAAAATCAGAGCTTATACTGCAACTCAAACCGGTTGTTCTAAACCGGCTTGATTTACAGATTAAGTCTGTTGAGCGTTTGCCTTGAGTAAATGCAAAAGTTACGACGTGAGTCGTTGTCAAAGTACCTCTGCTATTCAGAGGCGCCAGAGGGAAGGCTTTGCCTTCGGTGCGTGAGAATTAAGCTCACGACTAATAGGGTAGTGGAAAACCGCCTCAGTTTCATCCCGTTAGATGTAAAGCATTAGCACAAACGGGGTCATTCAATTCAAGCACTATGTAAAGAGCTGACATACCTGCTATGGCATGTAAAAATAACTAGATATACGTTTCAGGCAACTATACATCTGAATGCCGACTCATTCGCATTCTTTCGGAATGCAGTGTTTATATTCCTATCGGTTCTTTCGGAGCTGTTAGGCTTGGGCTACAGTTTGAACGGCTTGAAATGCGAACAGTAAAGACTTAAATAGCCATTGAGCTATAACCTATAAATCAAGCCCATTCGGACTCATTCTGAATGGGTTTTCTTATAGGCTATCGCCTAAAAAAAATATTTAAGGAGATTTTACTATGGCACAGGAAAAAGTAACCCTCACTTACGAGGAAAAGGTTGAAAGAAAGAACGAGCTTCGCAAGTTCCTTGAGGCTGATGTAATTGCCTTTAATAAGGCAACTAAGGAAGATGATGCCGAAGGTATCAGGAAGGCTGAAAACGCCTTCGAAGAGCACTCGCAGGACTACAAGGTAATTGCTCGTCATATCGTGTATGACGACTGTGGAAAGGCTGAAAACGCCATTATAGAAGCTGCTAACCGCCTGACATACACATACCTTAGCAAGAAGGATACCACCGTCAACAAGCGTAAAGTGCGCACACTTACAGAACGCACCGAAGTAATCGACCTGTACGATATGGATGAGTATCTTGAAGGCGTAGGACTTGACGAGGAATGGAAGGATAAGGCTCAGAGATTGAACTATGCTCTCACACTCAGAGTAGCGGTCGACCTCGGCAACAAGCCCGACACGCCCGAGTACAAGGAAATTTTAAACAAGTACCGTATGACAGAAGCTGCAAAGGCAATTCGTCTGGAAATCGAGCAGGGTAAAACGCCCTTCTCAAACACTCAGTTGCTGAAGACGCTTGAAGGCATATTCATGGCTATGGTTGGCGACAACTACAAGCCGAAGCAGATTGACGTTGCCTTCCTCCGTGAAGCACTCACAAAGCGCAAGAAGGACGGTTGTACGATACAGTGTGCAAATCACCGTGAGTTCTACAGAATACTGCTTGAAGTATCCCACAGAATGATTACTGACAAGACGCACTACAACGTATCTGCGAAACTTGCTAAGTAAAACGCAGGGAATTTCCCACGGGTTTTCGCCCGTGGGTTTTAATTCCTATATCCCCACACTGACGAGTCCCATAAGGACGAAACCGCCGGGTTTTCGGCGGTCTGTGGGTAAAACCACATTCATAGTAACCCTCCTCAATCCGACGGGTTTTTAATCCGTCGGTGCCTGTAATGCAACCGCTGGGTTCTCTAGCGGCGGTTACAAGTCCGCATAAATGCAGAGTATGGAAACGGGAGGTTTTCCTTCCAAAGGAGAATTTGATGCGTAGCTAGGAGGTAAATTATGAGCTACAAGGTTTTTAAAGACAAGGTAAGGGGTATTTTATCCCGCTCTGGTGACTCAATGAAGGTGTATTTCTCGTCATACGGCGGAAATCATCACGCAAGGTTTTCTGATGGAACCGTAATTTCAGGAAACAGGGTAAACAAGACGGTTTCGGTTCGCTGGAACGGCGGGAATCACACAGCCATAGCTGTGATATAAGGGAGGTTTTTCGTATGGCATTCGTAAAATTGCTGTACAAAGGTCGGGTAATCGGTCGGGTTTTAACCAATAGGGTCGCAGCCTTGACAGTTGACAACGCAGTTTATTGTGGTTGTGGGTATGATACAACAGTAGAACAGGACTGTAAAGAAGCGTATGAAGCAGGTTTTCCTGCTGCATACAAGAAGGGTGAAAACTACGGAATAAACACAGCGGGAATACAGCTTGTGTGGTAAAAGGGAGGATTTATATGGAATACCCGTTTTTCATCTGCAATGCTGGCGAGGCTTCTCGCATAAAAGCATCTGAGAGCAAGTATTACAGAAAGCCAACAAAGACTTTACTCAGGGAAACTCAGAGGTTGCTCAAGGATTTTCGCATTTCGGTTTCTATACCGAAGTTTGAAACCGCTGGCGAATTATTACGCTGGCGTAAGTCAGTGCTCACGGCTTAAGGAGGCTTTATGCTGAGAATAGGAGAAACAGTTCGTATAAAGAGACTGGATTTTTTGGTGAAGTATTCACCGTCGTTCACCACAGAACGCCTGGCAACTGGCGTTGTCACGGAAATCATCCCCGAAACAGATGGTTCTGTCACATACGGCGTCGTGTGTGACAGTGACAGAGCAGAAACAACATGGTACTACGGCGAGGACGAGCTCGAACAGGGTTCTCTTTGCTGGGTTTCAAAGGAGGATAACAATGAATAAGAAGATACCAACACCCTGTGAGGCTCTTTTTGTGGACAGAGGACTTCCTGTATCACGCAGGGTTTATATCAGAGACAAGAGGAATTTGATGGCAAACATTCCTCATTTCATAACACACGCTTCACATGAGAAGCACAAGTATGGTCATAGAAACGGGCTTTTAAATGAGCCCGAATACGAAATATTTCAGTCGGACGATCCGTACTCCGTCAAGTACGTTAAAGTCTACAAAGGCAAGGTTCGTATAATCAAACGTGAGTTTGGTTCATGCTACGCAATGCGTAGCTTTATCAGAAAGTGTCTGAATTCTAAGACACTTAGAATTCTCGATGTTGAATAAGGAGGTTTTCTATGTTAATCGTAGAATTTTTACAGTATCACAGTGTTCTCTGCGGCAGAGTTCTTGCTATGAGCGAGGACTTAAGGAACAAAGGAGTCCTTCATGAGATGGAAGCATTCAGCATTTCGAGCGAGGCAATTCCTGCTCTCACAGGAGATAGATTATATATCAGAGGAAGTAACACAGAAAACGATGAAACTGTTTTCTCCTATCAGTATTCCAGCACACAGAAGGCGAGTGAAGCTAAGTCAGCATTTTCAAGAATGATTCGTGAGCTAAACATAGAGAACTGCTATTCTTGCCAACCTGAAATCGTGGGTGTCTGATATGTATGAAGTGGTATATATAGTCAAAGCGGGTTTCGTTAAAATCACGAAACGCTTTGACTCCTACTTCTTATGTAGGAATTTCGTAAACAAATGCAGGCATTCTAAAAAAGTAATGCTTGTTTCATATCCGCATTTCGATTGAGGAGAAGCGTATGAGAATAATCTCGTTTATGGAACGCAACGTTCACGGGGCATGGGTAATATACGGCGCAGCAGGAATCCGCCAGTATTATTATTACACGAAAGCTCAGGCTCGTAAGTTATACATAGAGTATTTTCACGAGCATTTTGTCGTCGAGAAGAGGTGAATTGATGTGAGGTACGAAGTTACCATTACAGAGACACTTAAAACAAAGGTTTTTATCGAAGCCGACAGCCCAGAGGAAGCCGAGGAGATTGTCAGAGACGGATGGAACCAAAGCGAGTACATCCTTACCGCTGAGGATTTTGTAGGTGTTTCCTTTAAAACAAAGAAAAAGGCTGTATAATGGGAGGTAAATATGATAGCCATAGCAATAATCTTAGGGATTTTGTACATTGTGTACAATCTGATAACAGCGAAACTTCTTTCCGCAAAGGAAATGAAGAATGATTTTGTTGACGGACAGTGTACTGTCGGCAAAATACTAACAAACATATTCTACGCTCCAGCGTGGATTCTTAAAGGCGTAAGATTTGCAGTAACGGCGGTGATAAAATGACGATAAAGAACGGAAGTTTCACACTCGAAAGTGCGAAGATAAGTGGTAGAGAGCTTTCGGCTTGGGCAGAAGAAGAAGCAAAGTCACTAAGCTCGAAAGAGCGAGATTCGATGCTCGAAATCTCTTTCTTCGCCGAGGATAACGACACAGACGAAATCACTGTAAGTAATGTCACAGCGATTATTTCCAAAGGTTTCTTTAGTTTAAAACTTGAGATACCATATGTGTTAGACGCTCTCGCAGAACAATATCTGCCACTGGAATGTGCGAGATTTTCAAAATATCTCGTAAAGAGACGGGGTGATGAGCTGGTTGCGTATGACATGAGGGTATCTAAATACATAGAACGAGTTATCGAGAACGACGCAAACCTTGCTGATTTATTCGAAGCAATTCAAACATTAAGAAGGCTTCCGAAAGAAGCATTCAAGGACGAGTAAACTGAGAGCAATCGTAGTATTTCGTGCTGGCAAAGTCGCAATCAGCTCCACGGGCGATGGAGAGAGTCTTAACACCGTCAGTGCGGAACACGATTACGAGGACTAAGGAGTATTTATGGCAAATACAGAAATGATGAAGAAAGAAAGTATATATAGGCTCAGCAAACTTAATGTTCTGAGCTGCGTAATCGACGATTTCTAGAACAAAGGTTGGTTATACTACACAGAAAGCACCACAGGAGCGCTTTATTATATCAATGACGAAATGAAGAGGTTCGTTAAAGAAATTGAGGAAAGATACAAAGGAATGGTGTATCATATCATCCACTCAAAAACAGAGTTCGGTGAGTTATTCTCAATGCTTTGGACGACCGCCTACGAAGAAGAATGGGAAACGGAAAGAGAAAACCTCGAAGAGGGATATGTGTTCGCATATGTAAAGAACACAACGGACGATTGGTGCTCAGAGTTCGGAGACATAGTAGTCCACGAGAAACTAGGAGGTTTATGTAGGATTGGATAACGAGCTATTGTGGGAGATGCTAGCACGGCACGAAGGACATGACATTCGTGTACGAAGCTACGGAAGTCCCGCGCAAGACATTTGTTTGGAATGTGATGATTGCAACGAAGTAATTCTCAGCGCTGAAATATATACAATCACAGAAAGAACAGATTTAGAGTGAGCGTGGTTGAATTCTATATTTTCATCATTATGAAACACACGGAAGAAATTTTGGGGATGTGGGACTTTCGTTGGCAATGGTTGTGCAAAGATAATTAAAATTTAAGGAGGAAGTATGGGTTATTACACCGATTATACAATAACAACAGATAGCAACACCCAAGAACTAGAAAGCGAAATGAAGAAATTCGGGTTTCTTGATGAATATGACGAGGGCTCATGGGGCGGAGATGCTAAATGGTACGACTGGAGCGACGACATGACAAAATTGTCAAAGAAGTTCCCAGATGTATTGTTTACTATAGAAGGCAGAGGAGAAGACCCCACAGATATATGGGGATACTATTACAAAGACGGAAAGTCTTACATACAAACTGAAGTAATAATACACAACTACCCGGACGCCCCAGAAAGCAGCCCTCCTATAATGGTGTTATTTGGAAAAGATAAAAGAGATGATACAAAATACTCGTTTGAGTAAGGAGGTTATTATGATTGTTTTAAAAGAGAACGAAAAGTTATACCTGAGGTCGTGGGAATACAATTCTGCTCGCGTTCTTACAAAATTAGCGGAAATCATTAAATCCCAAGGAGGTAACGTTGCTCCGTCAAAAACAGCGGTTGTCAGCAATCGTTCTATTGAGGAACAAAGACGAGAGTATCTTGAGAGAATTGAGCATCTTGCATCCCTTGAAGAGAAGAAACATAACGAAAAAATAACAGACGCCATTAAAACTTATTCCGAAAAACTTACGGAATTAGAGCTAATCGGGAATGAGCCAATAAAAGTAACCCATGTTTCATATATCTCATTCACGTTTGATGGTTTTTATTATTATTATCAAACAGAAGACAATCCATTTTTTGAATTCCACTATACTAAAGCAGTTATAGCAAACGGCAAGTATTCAAGGGATTGTTATCCGAGCAATGATAATAAGGATTGGTTGCATGACAACCTGCTTTCAATGCGTTGTAACGAATCTGATATTGACGAGGCTGCAAACGCAATTTTCAATATGCTTATATCGTCAAAACCATCAGAGAAATATTGCAACCGTCATAAAACAAGAGTTCCTAACATCTACGACGGCGGATATCATTATGAGCTGGTTTATGAACCAGAACGCTTTGAAAAAATAAAATTTTAGCGGAGTGATCCGCTATATGGGAAAGCGGAAGCAGAATTACCAACATAGTTTTCTCCTTTAGATACAACAAATTCTCCTTAACACCATACGACACTAATTACAACGTTAACCGGTAATTCTTGACGGTTTAACTCCGTCATTTCCCTACATACTCCCGTCACAACCTCCCGACGGGAGTACAATGTTAATAAACTCTACAAGAGTTTAAATATAAAAAATAAAAGGAGTAATATTTATGGCAAAGTTAAAGTTAATCGGAGACGTAGTAGTCCTCCAGTCAGAGAAGAAGTATTCGGACTATGAGATGGTCGGGAAGTACAGACCTGAGGCGCTGATCCTGAGAGACGAGAATGGCGATGCAGAATTCGCCGTTTCTGTCAGAGAGTTCGCAGGAGAAATCACACCGTATTCAGTTGTTTTTGATTCGAAGACAAGAGATGAGGCGGGATACGCTCTCATATCTATCCCAGTGTCAGGCATACCAAAAAATCTTGACGCCAGTGGCACAAAAGAATTTATATGTGACAGGTTTTATACGACGGTTGCTAACGTCGAAAAGATCGAAGCAAGAATAGCATCGGTCGTAGACGAAATCACAAACGAGAGAAACAACTTAATGGGCAGTATCGAATTAGCGTAAAAGTAAGGAGAATTGATGTGATAAAAATAATTATTTCAAGCAACACAAACAGAAAGACAGAAATTGTCAATGAAAGCAAGACAATCAGAGAAGTGCTGGACGACGCTCAGATAAACTACGCGGCAACCACAGTGCACTTGGATGGCTCTCCGTTAAGACCCGGAGACATTGACAAGTCGTTCAACGACTTCGGAATATCAGAGTCGTGTTATCTCACAGCAATCGTGAAAGCAGATAATGCGTAATTGACAGACGCATACGCGGCTTGCAAAAAAAAAACGACAGCTTGGAAAGACAAGCAACGTTATGTAAAGCATACCCATTAGGGACTCCCCGTTGTTTTAATGGGAGTAACAACTTGATAGGATGAATCCGACGAACATCCAGATGCAATCCCGATGTGGGATGTCGTCCCTACGATGTCCAATCATCCTCGCACAGGTTTAACTCACTCAAAATATGCCAAGGCACCATCCAAAGAAATCACAGACCACTGCAAAAGCCAGAAACCGAGAACAGCCTCACAAAAACTGAGAGCAAAGTGGAGAAAGGCAAGCGCGTTGCTCATTCTGACCAAACGCCTGACCAAAGAATCCAATAGTTTACATAACGGAATAAACGCAATAGAAATAGAAAAAGGTGGTTTTATATGTTTCCAGACGCAATAAACATCGAGGATATTCCGCTTACTCTTGACGTTACCGAATCGCCAAATGTCATCGGAGTCATCGGAGACGATTCTTTTAAATACACGCTAGAAATGTTACTGCGTGATAGAATAATAAATAATTTCAAATGTGAGATCTATGACAGATCAGACGCGCCTTTACTTGACAAAACGTGCGGTGAAATTAGAGAAGACACATTGCTTATAATACTAACAACGACAACAAGTGTTTCCCCTCAAGGATACACGAAGGTTCGAAAATTCAGCACATTTTTTGCAGGAAAAGCAGACCTTTTCGCAAATGTGACTAAAAGAGTGTCAGTGGTGTATCTGTATGTGCCACAAGGCGTGGTGGATTTAAAAATCTATCATCATATACAGTCAGCAATTCCGATAATGTTGCCGTGGTATTTTGAAAATGAATCCAAGCTGTCAGACTATGAACTTTGTTTCCTAAAAACACTCACGTCCAAAAATGGAGCTTCTGAATACAAGAGACTCTTGACGGAGAATTTATTAAGCAAGGAGTCTCAGATTGAAGGAATTAAAAAGATGTTTGGAGGATTTTACGGCAAGGAAATAGCGCAGAAGAAAGAGGAATTACGGCTAGATTTAGAGAGACTTAATGTTAATTTTCTTTCAGCGCAGAAGGTGTTAGAGGATTACCTAAAAAAAATATCTGAAGCCGAAGCGATATACAACCAGTTGCAGTTAGCCCAAATTCGCGAGGCAACCGACATAGAAGACTATATGATTAAGAATATAGACTGTATTAGGGCTAAAAAAGTCGGCTGCGATTATGAGATATCGATAGATTCGTATTACGATAATTACGATGAAGATATGCTCCGAGCGGCACTCGGATGTGAGGGGTCGGCTCTTAATGAAGCACTTAGAGGGTGTCCTGGCATGAGGATAGTCATAGAAGAAATATTCTTAAATCATGCGGCAAAGATTAAAGCCCGGTCGTATTTTAAATTTAGCACTCACGAGCTAAAGGTCTTAGACGATATATACAGAGGCGATGGAGACAGGATAATCAATCCCCATCACAAATTTTATCGCTGTTTAGGCGGCTTTACGCCTCAAATTAACGATGCAATCAGAAGCGGAGATTACATCACAGCTCTTGAACTCGCAAGAGCCGCCACGGGAAATATCAATTTTATGGATGGGGCAGTAATTTCCAAGTTTGTGTTAGACCTCGTTAATAGAGCCAAAATAACAAAATGTGTCGAAATGCCTGATGGCTCTAGCATTACCATAAAAGACTTTTATGATATAGTTAAGGAAGGAGAAAAAGATGAGTAGAAGATTGTTCAGAACTTCTGAATATAAATCAAAGATAAAAAGGGAGCTCGAAAACAAGCTCTCCAAAATGGCTTTTGATCCATCAACGTATCCAGAAACGACAAAAGACAAAGCCGTGGTTGTAATAACCATGGAGGCAAAGGAGAAAATGTCGGCACTTGTAAACTCGGTGCCAACAGAGATAGCATGGCATGGACTCGCAAGGAAGCTGGAAAAAGGAAAGTACGAGATATACGACATACTAGTATATCCACAGGTTGTAACGTCTGTAACAGTAAGCACAGACCAAGAAAAGTACGAAACATGGCTGCTATCTTTAGATGACGAAAGTTTCAATGCGCTGAGAATGCATGGTCATAGTCATGTAAACATGGGAGTGTCGCCCAGTGGAGTTGACTTGAGACATCAAGAAGACACGGTAAACAACCTGTCTTCAAATGATTTTTACTTATTTTTAATCTTAAATAAGAAGGGAGAAATTTATGCAAGAATTTTCGACGTGGAGGATAATACTATATATGAGAAAAATGATATAAAAATCATTTGGGAGAACAACGCAAAGATAAATGACTTTGTTGAGGCGGCTAAGAGACGTATTGAAAAGACACCAGAATTAAAACCAGACCCAGAGAAAGTCGAAATGTACTCAAGAGGATGGAAAGGAAGTGCGATAAATGGATTTAACGAAGAGTTATGATTTTTTTAAACCGGACAATACCATTCCTATTAATATAATAGGATGTGGCTCAGTTGGTTCGACCGTAGCGGAAAACTTAGCTAGATTTGGTTTCGAAAACTTCATTCTATGGGATTTCGATATCGTAGAAAGGCACAACATCGCAAATCAGATGTTTAGAGAGCATGATATCGGAAAGAAGAAAACAGAAGCCGTTAAAGAATATCTGTCCGAAATAAATCCAACCTTATCTACGACAATAAGGACAAAGGACAATGGCTGGCGTGGTGAAACTCTTGCTGGATATATTTTTCTGTGTGTTGACACAATAGAATTAAGACGTGAAATTGCACAGAAGAGTATGTACAATATAAACATAAAAGCGCTATTTGATTTCAGAACAAGGCTTTTAGACGCTCAACACTACGCAGTCAAGTGGACTGACTTGAAAGCCAAGAAAGATTATATTGAGACAACAAATTTCACACATGACGAAGCGAAGGAAGCAACCCCAGTATCTGCGTGCAACATCGCACTGTCAGTGTGTCCAACGATACGAATTATTTGTGCATACGGGGTTGCAAACTTTATAAACTTCGTAAAAGACGGAAATTTAAAGAAAATTATAATAGCAGACGCTTTTTCTTTTGAGACGATAGCTATATAACAGATACATTAGTTCAAAGCATACCCATTAGGGACTCCCCGTTGTTTTAATGGGAGTAACAACTTGATAGGATGAAGACGCGACGAGCCTGCCGCGACTCCGTCGGAGATTTAACAATCCTACGCAAATCACGAATTAACACATCAACAAAATGCAATATCCTCTAAGAAACCCAACGCCACGGGTTTCATTAGCCACCCAAACAGAGTAGAAACACCCGAAGAAAGGAAATCAAGAAGGCAAAAGTGAGAGGGACAACCGGCAGGAGCCGCCGCACCACGCATCCCTACCAGCTGCGGGCAACCATCAATAGTTTGAACTAACAAAAGGAGATTTTTATGTATTACATAGTAACATTACAGAGTCCGAGACACAAGCAGATGTCTCTCGAAGAACTACTCTTCTCGCCTGAAGATAGTATCTTTCAGACAGTATATTACAACACAACGGCAAATACCAGAGTATACGAGGTTGAAAGTATAAGTAGTGAACTTAGAAACAAAACACCGATTTCATATCTAAAGTCTAAACTAAGAGATTTCAATGAAAAGACTGCCGAGTTGAGAACCGTTCCCAGAGAACAGCTTTACTACAGTTTCAAGATACCAAAAAGAACTGGTGGATTGCGTCAGATTGACGCGCCGATAGATTCATTAAAAGAAGCGCTGAATGAGCTGAAAGATATCTTCGAGCAAGATTTTCACGCAATGTATCACACATCCGCACACGCGTATATTAAGCAAAGAGGTATATTGACAGCCATAAAGAGGCATCAAAAGAATGAGTCAAAGTGGTTTGGAAAGTTCGACCTACATAATTTCTTTGGGAGTACAACCCCAGAATTTGTAACTAAAATGTTCTCGATGATATATCCGTTTTGTGAGGTTATGAAAGACGCAGAGGGACGGGAATTATTTAACACAGCAATTTCATTATGTTTCCTTCACGGAGGTCTCCCTCAAGGAACTCCGATATCTCCGATGATTACTAATATTATGATGATACCGATTGATTACAAACTCTTCAATTCGCTTCACAACGAAGAAAATACATTCGTGTACACAAGATATGCAGATGATATGCTAATATCATCAAGATGGGATTTTGAAATAAACAAGGTACAAGAAAGAATCAAGAGCGTTTTTTCAGAGTTCTCCGCTCCGTTCAGTCTGAATGAGAAAAAGACAAGATACGGCTCGTCGTCAGGAAGCAATTGGAATTTAGGAGTTATGCTAAACAAGGACAACCAGATTACCGTTGGGTGGAGAGAAAAGAAACACTTCCAGACAATGCTCCGTACTTATGCAATGGATAAAAAGAATAACAAAGATTGGAGCTATCACGACGTAAAGGTTCTAGAAGGAAAACTAAATTACTACAAAATGGTAGAAGGTGATACTATCACAAGAATAGTATCATATGTCTCAGAAAAAACAGGATTTAATATAGTAGATGGAATAAAGACGGATTTAAGAACAGTTAATTAATCAGATACCACTATGCAAATTGACAGAAATGTCGCCTCTCGCTGATTTAGTGGAGGTAAGGCGATGGTTGGTTGTGACACACACACGCTTTAAGTTTTTCGCTGACTTTTCCATCCTTGCCAGACTTTAGAAGTCTGGCTTGGGATCGAAAAGGTCATCAAAAAAGATGGTGGTAGTTATTGACAAGCACAGAATATAGAGAGTCGTTAAATATTTGTAAAGCCAGCGGAATACATCAATGTTGGAATTTACAATGCAGCTTGACTCAAGCTGTGGAGCGGAACGACGAGGATATGCTCGTTTTTATATCATGCCATAGAAAGGAGAAAGAGATGGATAGATATTTTTACTCCGTAGAAGAAATAGACGGCAACAAAGTGGTTCATATGAGTGGGAATGTCTACTGCAACGATGAGAGCGGTGCGGGCGAAAAAGACTACCGCATAGCCGAATGGGTCTGGATGTATATTAATACAGACACGCTCGTAAAAATGAGGAACGAAGATAACCTATGGGAATTCCTTGATGAGAATATAAGATATATTGGAGATATTTCGAGAGAGGACGCAGATAGAATTTGCAACGAGTATTTCGATGGACGACCAGGAAGCAACTTGGATATACACAGAGTGGATGCCAATACAATATGCGGAGATTATTGGTTTGACAGATAAAGGAGGAAAAATGGAAACTGCTTTAACAGTGAGAGTGAAGAATGGCTGGCTCGTTGCGACAGAGAGCCCCGATCCGGATTACCCCGGCATAGATGTTGAATACATAGCTGATAACGATAGACTTAAGGCAAAAGATGTGCTTTCGAGACCAAGAGTTTTGATTGAATACCCGACAAACGGGTCTGATTCGTTAAGAGCTCTGATTTGGAATAACTCACATAACGAAGACTACGAGGAGTCAGTGGCTTTACTATGAATGAACGACAAAAAGAATTAATTAATCGGCTCATGCAATTGCGAACTAAGAGCGAGCTCACGGTCTCTGACATTGCAGAATATCTTGGAGTTGAAGAAGAAGAGGTTGTAAATATAGAAAACGGTAAATCTCCTTTGTTAGCTAGTATGGTAGATGAATTATCAAAACTTTACGGTGTTTCTGTCACTCGTCTCATGAAAGATGACAACTGTTTAGTAGGCGTCATGTCTTTAAAGGATTACAATGTCAAAGACTTGAAGGACATAGCCAAGATTAATAAGATCGCCTTAAACTTAGGACGGATGAAGGAGTGCTGGGAATGTTCGAATGGTTAAATGAATAGAAAGAAACGAGGTATTGAAGATGAGTGTATCTTATTGGATGTGTCAGGGTGTAGGCATCCGCACAAATGAGTTATTGCCCTTTTTAAGCACACAAAAATGTGTTCAGTTTATGAAAACACAATTACCCGATGACGATATCACAGAAGACAAGTTCAATATTGATGACTATCTTTATGGAAACCCTTTTGATAATCTTGCGGAGATGTTCACTTTTTGCGATGACACGGACTCATTAACATATGGAGATAATGGCGAAGGCGAATACTACTTTTATTATATGCCCACCTATGGACGAGGCAATTGCAAACGTCGTCCTTTTTGTTTTAACAATTATCATGGGCGCGGTTTTTATATATGGAGTGTGCAGCACGAACTGTCAGAACTTCATTGCGATGATGATTGCGACAATTGCCCATTTCCAAGGTGTGATGATGCTTTAAGAAAGGATGTGGATAAGCAGTGATTTTTATTACAGGTGATTGCCATGCTGACTGGTCGAAGTTTTCAATAGACAGTTTCCCGGAGCAAAAAGAAATGACACGGGACGATTATGTAATCGTGTGTGGGGATTTTGGCGTATGGCACCCGGATAATACCGAAAAATGGTGGTTCAGATGGCTTTCGGAAAAGAACTTTACGCTGCTGTTTGTTGACGGCAATCACGAGAACTTCGACAGACTTTATAGCGACGAATTTGAAATCGTGGATTTCCACGGAGGTAAAGCGCACAGAATTTGTGAAAATGTTTACCACCTTATGCGAGGATATGTTTTTGAGCTGTGCGGTAAGAAATTCTTTGCGTTTGGCGGCGCAAGCAGCCACGACATTCAGGACGGAATTCTTGAGCCAAGCGATTATAAATCGACTAAAGAACTGGCAAATGATTATAATAAGCGGACGCAGCGTGGAGAAATGCTGAGAATCAATCATATTTCGTGGTGGAAACAGGAAATGCCGTCGGAAGATGAAATGAAATTCGGGCTTGAAACACTCAGAAATAATGGAAATAAAGTGGATTATATCGTAAGCCACTGTTGCCCGCAAGAGGTTGCTTCGCTCTTTTCACATGGTTTTTACAAGCCGGATAAACTTACAGATTATTTTAATACTGTTGCGAGAACCACCGAGTTTTCCAAATGGTTTTTCGGTCACTACCATAATAACAAGCAAATTTTAGATAAGTTCATTATGCTCTACGAGCAGATTGTGAGGGTGGCATAATGAATGTAAAGATAAGCAGCGGAAATTCAAAAATGGGAGCAATCCCGAGTGTCTCATTACCAGCCGGTGTTACTTGCCGCCAAGATTGCGAGTGCAGTAAGAAGTGCTACGCCAAGCGGTTAGAACGGATGAGACCCTCGGTGCATCAGGCATATCAGCATAATTACGATTTGCTGACTCATGATTCGGATACATATTGGAGAGAAGTCGAGGCGTCAATTATGATGTCTCGATTTTTTAGATTCCATGTGTCGGGAGATATCCCTGACACTGCATACTTTGAGCATATGGTCGACATTGCTCGTACCAATACTCATTGTGAAATCTTGTGCTTCACAAAGAAGTATGACATTGTAAACAGCCATATCAATATCATTGGTAAACTGCCGAAGAACCTCCACATTATCTTCAGCGGTTGGCACGACATTGAGATGATTAATCCATACAACCTCCCCGAGGCTCATGTTCGTTACAGAGACGGCAGCACGACGGCTCGTGAAGATGCCAAATTGTGTGGCGGCAACTGTACCGAATGTGCAATTACGGACGATGGTTGTTGGACAGCAAAGCACGGCGAACAAGTCGTGTTTAACGAACATTAAAGGAGTTAAAAGAAATGAGATTTAGTTGGAAACTTTGTCTGATTATCGTGGCAATCGTGATTGCTTTGGTTCTGATGTTTGTGTTCGCATTTCAGGGCGTGCAGAACAAGGCGATTTCCTTCGAGGAACAAATTGGTACTGCCCAGTCTGACATTAAGGTGCAGGAAAAGCGTCGTGCCGACCTAATTCCTAACCTTGTTGACTGCGTTAAGGCATACGACGAGCACGAATATCAGACGCTGATGGATGTAATCGCCGCACGCGGCACATCCTCTGACGAAAGCGTAACCGAAATCCAGACAATGATTAGCGCGGTGGCTGAGGCGTATCCCGAGCTGAAGAGCAGCGAGAACTACCGTGAGCTGATGAACGAGCTGTCTACGACAGAAAACCTCATCGCAAACTACCGCAGTAACTACAACACCTGGGTTAAGAAGTACAACCAGTACATCCGCAAGTTCCCGAATAAGCAGATTCTTGGTATGCTCGGCTATGAACCCGTCGAGTATTCTTATCTGACATACGATGTGTCGGAGGACGCACCCACAAATCTATTCGAGGACTAAGCTATGGGTGATAGAATTGTAACCAAAAGAGAAATCCTATTAAGCATTGCGATAGTCTGCATTATGCTGTTGTTTGGCTTCCTTATCGCTGATGCGATTAACGATTCTGTGATGGAAAAACATCAGGAATACAACACGGCATTACAAATCAACGCAGATAAGGAACTGTTCGAGTATGGTATGAGAACTAACATTGGCAACGCCTTTGTGTATGGTGAGCTTAAAGCTGTCGACCCTGTTGGGTACGAGGAAGTCGAAGGACAATATTCGTACATCAAAAAGGTTAAGGAAAAATATACCAAACACACAAGGGTTGTCACGAAAATTCGCACAGTCAACGGCAAAACACAAACACATACAGAGACAGAAACATATTGGACTTGGGACGAGGTTGACAAATGGTCAAAGTGTTCGACCAAGATAACTTTCGTAGATGTTGAGTTCGATTATGGCACAATAGATTTTCCGTCCAGTAGCCATATAAAGACAATCAAAGAAAGTAGCAAGATACGATATGTTTACTACGGGGCGCCTGCGCAATGCATAGGAACTCTCTACACGGAACTTAAGGACGGCACGATTAACGGCGCCAGCTTTCATCAGCACAGCACAATCGAAGAAACAATCGAGAGCCTTGAATCTAACTGGGAACTCGTGTTGTTTTGGATTGGTTGGGTTCTGTTGACCGGCGGTGCGGTTGTCGTGTTCTATTATATCGACAATAGGTGGCTTGAAGACAGGCACGCCAATCATCGGAGGTGGTAATATGGGATGCTTTAGTTAGCTGAAAGCTGACAAGCTGACAAAAGTGGAATGTCGTAGAAGACAAGCCATTCAAATTCTTAATTTCGCAAGAATTCGGTGGCGGTTTTATTAAAGACCATTACCAAGGATATGGATATCTCGGCACCAAAGAAGATGGTAGACCGAAGTACGATATGTACGAGCTACTTGCCTTTTGGAATGCGATAAGAAAATCCCGATTTTTACACAGAACAGAACAGAGCTTTCATTGAAAAATGGATTTAGCGTAGAGATAATGTTATGAGGTGTTTGCGGAATGGTAAATAATCTAACGGAAGGCGAAAGGTGTAGCGTAAATGATAACATATGAAAGTATACCAGATGGATATGAGTTTTCTACAGAATTTCCAACATACATTTTAGGGTTTTGTCCTGATACGGATAGTTGGTTTGCCACTAATCAAAGATTTTTCTTTTACGAATATCCTATGGATTTTCCAAACGAGGAGACTGCAATTGAATATTTCAAGAGGAATCCAGAAGTGTTTTATAATTTGGAAAAAGAAATGAGCATATATCGCCCTTCATTTAATAATGATGGCGTTTGGTTGGAAAATACAAAGGAGCTTATAACGATAAAAGACGGCTTTTATAATAATCAACAGTGGCGGAATAGGTAGACGCTAGTATGGCTGTTGTAATGACAGCAATAAGTTTACTTGCAGAAACGGCATGAGAATACAGAGCAAGACAATTCAAACCTATGTAAATAGGCATCAGAAATGATGGGAACGAGATTGTCATGCGTGGTGCAAATCCACGCCTGTTGATTAGCAAGTCTTATCCTTAAGCCTTTAAATGAAGGTAACTCTGGGTTTGTATGTTTTCCGTATAGAGTTTTAAAAACAACAAAAAAAAAACATACAACACGCAAAGGTAGCCCAACGGCAGAGGCAATGGATTTAAAATCCAGTCAGTGTGAGTTCAAATCTCACTCTTTGCACCAGCGGATTTTCACATTCCGCTTTCTACAAGCGATAACTTGCATGAGAAGTAGACGAACCGGTTATTCTGTGATTGCAAGGTTGAAAATATCTGCTCCAATCCCTTAAATAGTTATATCTCCTGCGGGAATATGACAGCCTTGGTGTTGCGGCAACAAGGTGGGTTATACGAAATAGTATCAGGTGATATGTGCGATTGTGTAAAGAAAATAAAAAAATGTCAATAATTAATTCTTGAACAACGCACATATTGAGTACACTCAAGCATTTTCTCTCCCCTATGCTTATCTGATACTATTAACATGGAGATGTAGCTCAGTTGGTAGAGCAGCAGGCTTTTAATCTGCGAGTCAAGGGTTCAAATCCCTTCATCTTCACCAGCCCGAAAGGGTAAACTTCGATGATGGTTTTCATAGGGGTGTAACTCAGCGGTTAGAGGAATTTGTGTCGTGGGTTCGAATCCCACCATCCCTAAAGGTCTTAACCTCGAGACCTTATAAATAAAGAAGGAGATACTTGCTCTACTCGTGGTCTCAGTATCTTTAAAAGCAACAGAACGAGGACTAACCATGTGATTCATGAGTCATTGGTTGGGTTCAGTAGTAGATTGCTTCCATACTTGGCGTGAGGGATTGCGTAATAGTCGCAGTTTCTTGCGCCCACTGGAGAGTCTAGACATCCAGAGGGAGTAGACACTACTACTGAATTAAATTAGTCGCTATGGTGGAATGGCAGACACGGCAGACTCAAAATCTGCTGATAGCAATATCGTATCGGTTCAAGTCCGATTAGCGACACCAACGCAGATATAGTTTAATGGCAAAACGTTGGCTTCCCAAGCCGAAGTTGCGGGTTCGATTCCCGTTATCTGCTCCAAACGAAAGGATAATAAAACGGTTTCGTCATAAGAAATGCGGAAATATCTGAGTAGGGTTCTATACTCGTACAAACCTATTCTCACCCTAGAAAGTTAAAGAGTGCGGGTAATATCAAAAACATAAAAGCCACGTTTTGTGTGGGTAGTGAGAGTGCGAAACCTAAGCGATTGAGTGGCAGCATCGCCTAAATAATTCGTAATGCACCACCCTAGTTTTTACGGTTATTAGGGATAGTGTGTGATTTGCTACATCACACACTTACATTGGCGCATAGTGAAGTGGTAAACACATCAGACTTTGACTCTGATAGCGTAGGTTCAAATCCTACTGTGCCAGCCAGGGGCTTTTGGTGTTATGCTACAGGTACTACCTGAACCAACGGCAGCGATGTCGTCAGAAAGGGGTCTAAATTTTGGCATTTAGCAGGGCAGTTAAATGTGTTAATTAGAATTAAACGAGGAAACGCCAGATCCACCTTTCAATCGTTCTAAATGTTAGTTCAGTTTTGGCACTCTGAACTAAAATAAAAGTGCCAAACATAATTGTAAGACCGCAAGAGGTTAAACAATATCCAAGAAAATAAAAGGAGAAAAATATGACAAAGTATTTAAAAATTGAAACCCCTTTTGAAAGAGCTGCTGACGGCTCAAAGAAACTTATAGAGGGAAAATTCAGAAACGAAACCGTTGAATATCTTGCAAACTCCGAGTGGGTATTTACTGAAAAAATAGACGGTACAAACATAGGGATTGTTTGGGATGGACATAAAGTTACATATCAAGGTAGAACTGAGAATGCACAGATCCCAGCTCATCTTGCAAATAAACTTGTAGAATTGTTTGGTGGAAATTCTAACGAAGAACTCTTTGAACAGAAGTTTGGAGATCAGCCGGTGATTTTATTTGGTGAGGGGTATGGCGTAAAGATAAACGGAGGAGGGGCATATAGACCAGATGTTTCGTTTATTCTTTTTGATGTTTATCTTCCTGCGGGCAATATATGGCTAAAGAGAGATGCTGTAGAAGATATTGCTCGTACTTTTAATATTGATGTTGTTCCTATTATTATGAGAGGAACTATAAAACAGGCAGTTGACTATGTTAAGACAAAGCCAGTATCAACAATAGGAACGGCTAAGATGGAAGGATTAGTTGGTAGACCTGCGGTTGAGTTAAACGACCGTATGGGTAGAAGAGTTATCACGAAAATTAAGGCTGTTGACTTTGAATAAGGAGAGAAAATATGAGCGATTGGATAAGTGTGGAAGATAAACTTCCCGAAAATTTTGGAACATGGAAAGAATATTTGATAACAATGCTTTACCCACGCAGTGAATATGAATATCGTGTAGTAGCAACCGCATTGTATGATAGTCGTCAAAAGATATGGCATTTAAATCCTTTCAGCGAAGAGGGTGAAGAGAAAACTGTAAACGCTTTAATCTTGCCTTGCACCGCCGAGAATGGTGAGATAAAAATAACACATTGGATGCCGTTACCAAAGTCACCGGCTGAATTTTGAGAGGGGCATAAAATGATTTTCTATATTATAAGTGCTTTCTTTGCAGGAGTTGCAATTGGTTCAATAATATCACTTATTGTTTACAATTTGACTAAATAAGAGGAGAAAAGATGAGAGAAATTTTATTTCGAGGCAAAGGCGATAAAAGATATAACGATGGCGAGTGGTGCTTAGGCGTTCCGATTAAGTGCTATGACGGCGATTGGCAAATTTGCACTGACCATATCAGAAGAACTGTTATCCCCGAAACGATAGGACAGTACGCTGGATCACCAGACAAGAACAACAAGAAGATTTTTGAGGGAGATATATGCAAAGTCACAATGTTCACTTGCGAAGGCGAAGACAAACACTACTTGTGTGAGGTGTGCTTTGACTGCGGTTCGTTTGTCTTTAGGGAACGTTCTGGCTTCGACATTCTGCCCGTGGATATTTATGATTTTGAAACAGACGTTGAAGTTATCGGCAACATTTACGATAATCCTGAGCTGATAGGAGGCAGAATAAATGGATAATCTAAAAATCGGTGATAAAGTCATTATGAATGACAAATATTGGGTAAGTGCAGAAAATAAATGCAAAGTATGGACGGTTGATTCTGAACCGTGGGAGTGTTGTGGAACGACCGTTGTAAAACTTGAAGGCAAGGTGGGTGGTTATGCAGTGGATGGGCTAGATTTGATGCCTAGATACATAAATGCCAATTCCAAGTTAATAGGAGGTACGAACAATGGCTGAATATCTTGAAAAAGAGGCTTTTAAACTATGGGCGAAACATTTTTTGACCAATAGTTCAACACTTTTAGACGTGATAGACCGTACAACACCCGCTGACGTTGAACCAGTAATACACGGGCATTGGATATATGAATGCAGTCTGCCATCAGCATCAGGGATCGGGGAAACATTGCTTTGGAAATGCTCTGTTTGTGGATACATTTCTTTCAATATATCCACTAAATACTGTCCTAACTGCGGAGCAAAGATGGACGAGGATACAAAATGTTAAAACCAGCTTTATTATACAAAGAAGAAATCCAACGTGAAATTTCAAACTATATTTATAACGAAGATATGTTTTTATACACTGGAACGTTGGGGTTTTATACTCCGAATTTTGAAAATAACGATGACGGTACTTTGTGTCAGTACGCAATTGTAAATGAGGGAAAGGTGATAGGCTATTTCTCATATCATGTCGATTGGTATGCTTCCTGCGTCAATAACATTGGATTATTTTCTTTTGATAGAAAAAATAAGACGATAGGAACTGACGTTTACCGTGAAATTAGAAAGCTAATTCGTGATTATAAAATACATAGAATCGAATGGCGCATGGTTGGCGGAAACCCTGTTGAAAAGCATTACGATAAATTTTGTGAGAAATACAACGGGAATAAGCACATATTAAAAGATGCTATTCGTGACAGACAGGGGTATTATCACGATGATGTAATCTATGAGATTATAACGGGTGGGTAAATATTTTAAACAGATAAGGGGTCATCTCATGGGCGTAAATGAAGAATTAATACGACTTGTTCAAGAAAATCCAGAATTGCCTATAGTTCCTGTAGTATATATCGAAAACTGCTGTGATGATTATAGCTCGTTTTATGGTAGGTTTGATTCAGTGGACATAGGAAGATATGCGGAGTGGGACGGACAAATTTACACTGACGTGGATATGTTCAAAGAAGATTATTTATTGCAAAACGGAAATGAGTTATATACAAGGTATAAAGATGACTATTCAGTAAATTTGTGCTTGCAGAGAATTGCAAGTGGTTATTTTAAAAAGGCTATTCTGCTGTATATAGATGTGTAAAAAACAAAACAAGTCTTTTATCGCAAGGAGGTTATACATGAGCAAAATAGAATCAATAAAGATATACAACAAGGAATCTGGTGAATTAATTAAAACGATTAGCAATTCAATGGATGTAAAGCCTATCAGTGGTGGCGAGCCGAAATCCACACCCAGAAGGAAACCGAATACACTCTTATACGCAAAAACATTGGCTTTTGTAGGACCTGTCTCTTATACACATCTGACGCTGCC